>OMCT01001012.1_pt1 | contig 18426 bp, 19 predicted proteins | sample 1674301 | NCBI WGS metagenome assembly OMCT01 (sample SAMEA103958158, study PRJEB25191) | human gut metagenome
TAAAAAAATTTTCAAAATAGAAATCACATACAACATTTCAAAAAAACGAAAGTGCTAGATTAAACCTTGAATAAAGGCTTTCTTGCACTTTTTTCTTTTTCAACTGTCAAACTCGGGATATTCTATCAGATTTTAAAAAGACTGTCGACAGTCACTTTGTCAACAGTCTGAAATAGGACGATTTGCCCTATTTTTTTTGTTTAATTAATGATATAATCCTAACGTGTTTCGTATATATCGACTAATACGGTGTCGATGTTTCTACCCCTAAACCGTAAATTCAGGGACTATGAATCAACCTATTTTTTTATTGTGTCGCGTTGATTCTCGTTTTTGTACGAGACTTTTTTATTTTTGGAGGAAAAGAATGAGAAAAGAAGATGTGAAAAAAGGTTCGATATATGAACTTGATGGTGTTGTACCTTTAAAAGAGGCATTGCCTTTAGGTATTCAACACGTATTGGCGATGTTTCTAGGAAACATCAGTCCATTATTAATTATTGCAGGAATGCTTGGATTATCACCGGATTTAAAATCTGCATTGATTCAAAATGCGATGTTTATTGCAGGAACTGTTACTTTAGTTCAGTTGTATCCAGTATGTAAAATTGGTGCGAAGCTTCCAATCGTTATGGGTACAAGTTCTGGATTTATTGGAACTGCCAAAGCCATGGGAGCTTTATATGGTTATGGTGCATTGATGGGAGCAAGTTTAATTGGTGGGTTATTTGAGATGGTTTTAGGCTTCTTTATTAAACCATTAAGAAAATTATTCCCACCTGTTGTTACTAGCTTAGTTATCATTTCCATTGGTTTATCATTACTTCCTGTTGGTATCAATTATTTTGGTGGAGGTAGTGGTGCTGCTGATTTTGGGGATCCTAAACATTTATTGGTTGGTACATTTGTTATTTTGGTAATTATTATCGCCAAACAAATTAAAGGTTTTGTGAATAATGCTTCGATTTTGATTGGTATTATTGCTGGATATATCTTGGCTATTGTGTTAGGAATGGTTGATTTTACGCAAGTTCAAACAGCTTCTTGGCTTGCACTTCCAACATTTATGCCAGTAAAAATGGAATTCAACTTAGAAGTAATTATTGCGATGGGAATTATGTTTATTGCGACAACAGTTGAAACAGTTGGAGATGTTTCTGGTATCACAAATGGTGGTTTAGATCGTGAAGCAACTTCTGAAGAATTACAAGGCGGCGTTTTGGCGGATGGTTTAGGTTCTGTAGTTGCCTCATTGTTTGGAGTTTTGCCAAATACTTCATTCTCTCAAAATGTTGGTTTGGTTTCAGTGACTAAAGTTGTTAACCGTTTTACAATTATGACAGGAGCTATCTTCTTGATTCTTTGTGGTTTCTGCCCAAAATTAAGTGCTTTATTTGCAGTTATGCCTCAATCTGTACTTGGTGGAGCTGCCGTTATTATGTTTGCGAGTATTTTGGTAAGTGGTATTCAATCATTGATGCGTGTTGAATTCAATGAAAGAAACACTTTGATTATTGCCTTGGCAATTGGTCTTGGAATTGGTATTGGACAAGTGCCTACAGTTCTAGCACAATTACCAAGTTGGATTGGAAATATTTTTGCACAAAACGGAATTATTATGACGTTTGTGATCGCAACCGTATTAAATTTAATTTTGCCTGGTAAAAAAGACTAACAAATCGGTGTTAAACATTGTGTTTAACACTTTCTTTTTTGTGTTAAAATTTTAGTAAAGAAAGAGAGCGTATCCATTATGTTAAGAATAATGAATTATGCATCGCCAGAATCTTTAGATGAGGCGTATGCGCTACTAACGAAAAATAAAAAGAATATGATTCTAGGCGGTATGATCTGGTTGAAGATGGAAGACATTCAGATTTCGACTGCTATTGATTTAAGCAAATTAGGATTGGATCAAATTGAAGAAGATGATACAGAATTCAAAATCGGTGCTATGGTAACTTTGCGTCAATTAGAAACGCATCAAGCTTTCAATAAGGCAACTTGTTATGTATTTAGAGATGCTGTAAAAGATATTGTCGGTGTACAATTAAGAAACTTGGCAACAGTTGGAGGAAGTATATATTCGCGTTTTAGTTTTAGTGATGTCATCTGTAGCTTATTATGTTTAGAGTGTGATGTACAAACACATAAACATGGGCGTATTTCACTTGAAGAATTTGTGAGTCTTCCATATGAAAAGGATATTGTGGAATATATTTATGTGAAGAAGACAAATTTGCCGAGTGCCTTTGTTTCTGTAAGAAGGAGTGCTACGGATTTAAGTGTTTTAAATGCATCTTGTACAAAGTATGCAGATCACTACCGATTCTGTTTTGGTGCAAGACCAGCCATTGCGAAAGTTTATAATTGTGATTTAGATCATATTGATTTAGATGTATATTGTGCAGACAATATGCGCGGAAGCAAGGAATATAGAGAAAAACTTGTTGAGGGATTAACTCAGAAGTTATTGAGAAAGGTAGAGTCTTATGTTGGTTAAAATTAAAGTGAATGGAAAATTGATTCAGGATGATGTACAGCCACAAACTTTATTGCTTGACTGGCTAAGAGATCATGGTTGTTACAGTGTAAAAAGAGGTTGTGATACCGCAAACTGTGGATTATGTACAGTGTTAAGAGATGGGACGCCAATTCTTTCATGTAGTACATTGACAGTTCGATGTGATGGTCATGAAATTACGACGCTTGAAGGACTTCAAAAAGAAGCGGGTGAATTCGGTATGTTTATGGCGAAACAAGGCGCTGAACAATGTGGTTTCTGTTCGCCAGGATTTATTATGAATGTTTTGGCAATGGAAAAAGAATTAGTGAATCCAAGTGATGATGAAATTCGTGCTTATTTAGCTGGAAATTTATGTCGTTGCTCTGGATATATGTCGCAGATGCGTGCAATCAAGGCGTATTTAAGTCGAGGTGAAAATCATGAATAGTGTAGGAAAAGGTGTCATCAAAAAAGATGCGATGGCTTTAGTTACAGGGCAACCTGTATATTGTGATGATTTAGCACCTAAGGATTGTTTGATTGTTAAGCTTTTAAGAAGTCCACATGCATACGCAAAAATTAGAAGTATTGATACTTCCATTGCGAAAAGAATTCCTGGAATTGAAGCGGTATATACGTATGAGGATGTTCCAACTTCTCGTTTTACTCTTGCAGGACAATCTTATCCTGAACCAAGTCCATATGATCGTAGAATCTTAGAAAATGTAGTTCGTTATGTAGGTGATGAAGTCGCAATTGTTGCGGGAGCTAATGAGGATTGTGTAGATCGTGCTTTGAAAGCTATCAAAGTAGATTATGAAGTATTAGAACCGTTGTTAGATTTTGAAAAGTCTATTGATAATGCAATTGTGGTTCATGAGGAAGACGATTATAAGTGTCTTTGCGAGATTGGTAATGACGTAAAGCGTAATATTGTCAGCAGTGGCGAAAGTGTTGTTGGTGATGTGGATGCAGTATTAAATGATTGTGAAGTGGTCTTAGAAAGAGATTATCATACAAAGGCCAATGCCCAGGCAATGATGGAAACTATGCGTTCATATTGTTACATTGATACATATGGTCGTTTAAATTGTGTAAGTTCCACACAGATTCCTTTCCATGTTCGAAGAATTTTAAGTAATGCTTTAGAAATTCCAAAGTCAAAAATCAATGTAATCAAGCCAAGAATTGGTGGCGGATTTGGTGCTAAACAAACGGCTTGTTGTGAAATCTTCACGGCATTTGTTACATGGAAACTTAAAAAGCCAAGTAAGATTGTTTATACTCGTGAAGAAACTTTTGCGGCTAGTAACTCAAGACATGAAATGAAGATGCATGTTCGTATTGGGGCTAAAAAAGACGGTACGATTGAAGCTATAGATTTATATACATTATCAAATCAAGGCGCTTATGGAGAGCATGGTCCAACTACAATTGGTTTGGCAGGACATAAATCTTTGCCTTTATATAACCATGTTAAAGCCAGTCGTTTTACATATGATGTAGTTTATACAAATACAATGCGTGCTGGTGCATATAGAGGGTATGGTGCTACGCAAGGTCAGTTTGCGGTTGAATCCATTATTAATGAATTGGCTGATGAATTGAATATGGATCCTTGTGAAATCCGTTTTAAAAATATGACACGTGAAAATGAAGTGTTATCGCAATATTATAATGAAGAATTGAATGCGTGTGCGTTGGATCGTTGTTTAGAAAAAGCGATGGAAATGATTGACTACAAGAATAAACCTTTAAGACGTGATATGGGTGATTTTGTTCGTGGTTTAGGTGTTTCTTTATCTATGCAAGGTAGTGGTATTTCGTGTCTTGATGTAGGTTCTGTTGAAATTAAACTACAAGATGATGGTTTCTATACATTAAGTATCGGTGCTACAGATATGGGTACAGGATGTGATACGATTCTTGCTCAAATGGTTGCGGAATGTATGGATTGTGATGTAGATCAAGTTGTCACTAGTTCGTTGGATACAGATCATGCACCTTATGATACGGGTTCTTATGCTTCAAGTACAACGTATGTAACGGGTATGGCTGTAGTAAAGGCTTGTGAAAAGTTAAGAAATTCTATTTTAGAAGCGGCAGCCGGATTCTTTGATGTGGATAAAGAAGATATTGAATTTGATGGTAAGAAAATCTATACATTAGATCATACGCATGAAATGAGTTTAGCAGATTTTGCGGATGCATGTTTCAATGGTGGTATCGCAAAAGCATTGATTGCCAGTGACTCCCACATGTCGCCTACTAGCCCACCTCCATTTATGGTTGGTATTGCCGAAGTGGATGTAGATAAGCTAACGGGTGAAATCAAAGTTCATGATTATGTATCTGTTGTTGATTGTGGTACAGTTATCAATCCAAATCTTGCCAGAGTACAAGCTGAAGGTGGTATTGTACAAGGTATTGGTATGGCTCTAAGTGAGGATATCACGTACTCAAATGAGGGTAAGATGCGTAATCGTAACTTCTTGCAGTATAAGTTGCCAACAAGGGTAGATGTTCCAAGTGTTCGTGTTGAGTTTGAAAGCAGCTATGAAGACAATGGTCCTTTTGGCGCAAAATCCATTGGTGAAGTTGTTATTAATACGCCAACAAGTGCAATTGCTAGTGCTATAAAACATGCGACGGGAGTGCAGGTTCGTACTTTGCCTATTACAGCTGAAAAAGTTTTATTAGGAAAAGAAGATGAATAATATTTCTTTGATTATCTTAGCGTCTGGTTTTTCCAGGCGTTTTGTTTCAAATAAGCTTTTATACGAATTTCATGGTAAGAAACTTGTTGAATATGCTTTTGATAAGGCAAGTGCTTTTTTAGATGTGATAGTAGTCACACAATATATGGAGATAAAAGAAATGGCTGAGTCATTAGGCTATCATGTTGTTATGAATGATCATCCTGAATATGGGCAAGGGCATTCAATTGCTCTAGGTGTGGATGCCTGTCAAAATAATGCATGCATATTGATGGTTGCGGATATGCCATATTTAAAATTGGATACGTTAAAGGAAATGGTTTCCATTCAAGATGGAAAGCATATTGTGATTTGTGAGTATAATGGTATTTTATGTAATCCTATGTTGCTCCCAAAAAGGTATTATGATAAGGCAAAACAATTGTGTAATGATAAAGGGGCAAAACAAATCATTGGTGATGATACGTATTTAACGGTTTCTTTATTGGAAGAAGAATTTATGGATATAGATGAAAAAACAGAGGCTATTTAGCCTCTGTAATGTTTTTCTTTGTCTTTTGCGATGTCAAAATAGATTTGTTCGCCTCTTTGTTCATAAAGCATATTTGCCCAATATCCCCAAAGGATGTCTTCCATTCTTTCAAATGCCTGCACTTGAACATCAATCATTGGGTCGATGTCTCCATCAAAATAGGCTTGATAGAACTGGTCTCTTTGGTCAATATAATGGATGTTGTTTTCTGAAAAGAAGCTGGCGATATCAAAGCGATAATCGTTTTTTGCGGCATATTCATAGTCAATCAAATAGTCTTTTGTATCACTGTAAAGAATATTTCCTTGCACAAAGTCGTTATGGCATAGTGTGTTTGGTTTATATTCTTTTTTTAATGCTTCTAAAAAGTTTTCTTCATTTGGAAAAGATACGATACGTTCTTTGATTTGAGATTTGTAGAATTCAATCTTTCCAAAAGGGTTGAAAATAAACAAAGGAGCTTTTTTAGTATGAAGAGATTTCATTAAATTTGCACATCTTGCGAATTTGTCTTTGTCTTTACATTCATCAAATGTTTCTACATCTTCAATATAATTTGTTACTTTGATACCTGTTTTTTCATCGAAAAAAATAACAGGTACATCTAAATCAGAAACAAGTGGCAAAATTTCCTTTTCGTGTTCATGCTGCAAACCAAGAGATTCATGATTCTTCTTTGGAACGCGTACCATATATTTATTGTCGTTGATTGTTAATAAATAGTTGTGGTTACTAATGCCTTTATCTGTTTTTTCGAGTGTGTAGTTTGTTGCTTTAAATTTTTCTTCTATCCATGTATTTAAGTTCATGTGGATATATTAACATTATTATTCTTTAAACTCAATGCGGTCGTTGTACCGCTTTTTTTGATTCGCGAAATTTACAAGCTCTCTTATGGCAAAAAAAGTTTGGAAGGAGAATCGAAGAAATAACTTTTTTGGCTTGCGTTGTTCTAAGAACAAAGCTGTAAATTGAAAAAGGAGTATTGTGCAATGAAGTATAAGGTGAAGTGGATCGAAGAACATATGGGAATTACAAGAAATATGATTCGTAGATATGAAAAGAAGGGAGTGATTTCAAAGAATGAAGAAGGAAAAGATCGAGAGTTTGATGAAGAAGGGTTGAGACAATTATGGGATATAAGAATGTTGGTGAGTTTAGGGTTTAGTTTGGATGAAGTTAAAGAAATTTTGAGTGAGGGAAATTTAAAGGAACTGAGCCAAAGAAAGTTGGGTGAGTTGGATAAGAAATGTGAGGATTTACAAAGCAAAAAAGATTTATTGAATATAGTTCAGATAACTGGCAAGTTACCTTGTTGTTTAGAAGATGTAATTGATGAGTTCGGAAAGAAGAGTGAATAATAATGAAAAAGTTAGTGTGTTTAGGGTTGTGCTTGATTCTTAGCGGTTGTACAAGTACACTTGTTGCCAAAAATGATTCAGAACGAAAAGTGAATGTGAATGTAATTGAGGTATCTGCTGCTACGATAGATGAAATAGAGGAAATGGCAATCAAGGATGTTGAGGACATAAAGGCAAAGTTAGAGAGTGAAAGGGATGCTTTGAGTGAAGAAATAACAGATTTTGATGTATATATGAAAAATGTAGATAAGGTAAAAGCGTATTATGATGATGCTTTAAAACAGACAGAGTTGTTGTCGATACGATTAAGAGAATATGCTTATAAGTATGCTGAATTGATTATGAATGAGGATGTATCATATAAAGTGAAATACAAAGATTTGAGCGGAATCTATGAATATATATATGAAGATGCGGCTAAGGCTATGTATGATATATATGATAAGACACTAAAAGATATGTATGATATCTATTATGATGGAATAATTAAGGCCGCGTATGATGTTGTTGATTATGAGGAATGGTATGATGCACGTTCAGACGCGTACGATGATTGGTATGATGCAAGAAGTGATGCTTATGATATATGGTATGATACTCGTTCTGATATTTATGATTTTCAATATGATTTGAAAAGTGAAGTATATAATCATGATGATGAAAGAGCGCAGAAGAAGATGGTTAAGTTTAAAAAATCAATTCTTCGTATAAAGGAGGATGTGAATGATTAGAGAGAATCAATGATTTTCTCTAATTTTTTAAAATGGGCTTGCATCACAGATTATAGTGGTGTATAGTAAAAAGGCATGCGTGGGAGAATGCGTAACTGTTCGTATTACCACAGCATAGGACAAAATATAGGAGGAACGTCTTATGAGCAAGAAAAAAGTTACAAAAGTTTGTAAGTTGCAGTTCCAAGCTGGTGGAGCTAAACCAGGTCCAGCATTAGCAAGTGCTGGTATCAACATGCCTCAGTTCTGTACAGCTTTCAATGATGCAACAAAAGATCGTAAAGGTGATATTGTTCCAGTTGTCATTACTGCTTATGAAGATAAGAGTTTTGATTTCGTATTGAAAACAACACCTGCTGCTAACTTATTGAAAAAAGCAGCAAACGTACAAAAAGCAAGTGGAGATCAAAAAGTAGTTGCTGGTACAATTACAGTTGATCAATTAAAAGAAATTGCTGAGTACAAAATGCCAGACTTGAATGCCAATGATGTAGAAGCTGCAATGCGTATTGTTGCTGGTACTGCACGTAACATGGGTATCAAGGTTGAAGGATTTGAATAGGAGGAACATCAATAATGGCAAAAGTAAGTAAGAGATATGCTGAAGCAGCTAAATTGGTTGATCGTTCAAAAACTTATTCAATTGAAGAAGCTGTTAAATTAGCTAAAGAAACTAGTAAAACAAAATTCGACGCAAGTGTTGAAGTAAGTTTCCGTTTAAACGTAGACCCTCGTCACGCTGATCAACAAATTCGTGGTGCAATGGTATTACCTAATGGAACAGGTAAAACACAACGCGTTTGTGTAGTTGCACAAGGCGAAAAAGAAAAAGAAGCTCAGGCTGCTGGTGCTGATTTCGTTGGTGGTGCAGATATTATCGAAAAAATCTCTAAAGGTTGGTTCGATTTTGATGTATTAGTAGCTACTCCAGATATGATGGGTCAATTAGGACGTTTAGGGCGTGTTTTAGGTCCTAAAGGATTAATGCCAAACCCTAAGACTGGTACAGTAACAATGGATGTTGCTAAGGCTGTTGATGAAATCAAAAAAGGTAAAGTTACTTACCGTGTAGACAAAGAAGGAAACGTCAACTTAGCTATCGGTAAAACAAGTTTTACTGATGAAGCATTAGTTGAAAACTTCAATGCAATCTTCAACACAATTGCTAAGGCTCGTCCTGCAACTGTAAAAGGTGCATACATGAAAAACTTAGTTGTTTCAACAACTATGGGTCCTGGAATCCACGTTGAAATCGTTAAGTAATTGACAAATCTAGTAAAATAAATTAAACTACAGATTGTTATCAATATTCCAAAGACAGTAACGGCATATGCTTAATAATGTTACCGAGGGTATGATGCATTGAATTTGCACAATTAGCCCGTCTTTGATGCGGGCTTTTCTTTTGAATATTGTTACAATAGATGAAAGAAGAGGTGGATCGAATGAACAAAGACATCCTAGCACAAAAGGAAGCTGACGTTATCGCCTTATCTGAAAAAATGGAAGCTGCTAGTAGTGTTGTATTAGTAGAATACCGTGGATTATCAGTAAAGGAAGTAACAGAACTTCGTCGTGCTTTGCGTGAAGAAGACGTTGAATTCAAAGTTTACCGTAACGCAATCGCTCGTCGTGCTGCTGAAAAATTAGGCCACGAAGATTTCGCAAAAACTTTAGTTGGACCTAACGCATTGGCATTTGGTAAAGATCCAGTTGCTCCTGCTCGTGTATTAGCTAAATTCGCTAAAAAACATGAAGCATTGGTATTAAAAACTGGTATCGTGGATGGAGCTATGGTAGACGAAGCTACTATCCAAAAATTGTCTGCATTACCTAACAAAGAAGGTATGTTGGCTAAATTCGCATCTTGCTTAAATGCTCCAGTTATCAAATTTGCTATGACTGTTAAAGCATTGGCAGAAGCTAAAGAAAACGGATCTGTAAAAACAGAAGAAGCACCAGCTACAGAAGAAGCTGCTGCGTAATTAATTATAGGAGGAAAATAAAATGGCTAAATTAACTCAAGAAGAAATTCTTTCTTATTTAGAAGAAGCAACAATTTTAGAATTAAACGACTTAGTAAGTGCAATCGAAGAAAAATTTGGTGTAGTAGCTGCTGCTGCTGTTGCTGCTCCAGCTGCTGCTGCTGAAGAAGCTGCAGGACCTAGCGAAGTAACTGTTACATTAACAAATGTTGGTGGAACAAAAGTTGCTGTAATCAAAGCCGTACGTGAAATTACTGGTTTAGGATTAGTTGACGCTAAGAAATTAGTAGATGGTGTTCCAGCTGCTATTAAAGAAAACGTATCTCCAGAAGAAGCAGAATCAATTAAAGAAAAATTAGTTGCTGCTGGAGCTACTGTAGAAATTAAGTAATTTAAGCTTAATAAGTAATTAAAGCCTTTGTCCTTAGATAAAGGCTTTTTTTCTATTCATTTAATGAGTATGGACTTAAATGATACTATTATGATACTAAAAAAGACATCATTCTAATTGCGATGATGTCTTTTATATATGTTTATTCGTCTTTTAATATTTTTTTGACTGCATTATAGATTCCATTATCGTATGTAGATGTTGTGGCAAAATTAGCATAGCTTTTTACAAAATCACTCGCATTTCCCATCGCAACACCAATATCTGCTTTTTTTAACATATGGATATCGTTTGTGCTATCTCCAAAACAGATGGTATCTTTCCATGTGAATCCTGTTTTTTCAAGAATCATTTCAATGCCTTTCGATTTATCATTATCTGCATTGAAGATATCGAAGCAGAATCCATCGGTTTTAACGTTAATTAAATCGTTTCTTAGATTTGGGTGAGTTTCCATAAATTGGTCAACTAATTTTTTATCTTTAGTAAGAACTACGGCATTAAAGGCTTTGTGTCTTAAATGATACGACTGACTAGGATCATAGAATAGTGAATCTAGTACGTTACAGTATTTACAAAAGTCATACATTGGGTAAAAATTGTTGTAAATGTATGTGGCATCTCCAAAGTGAAACATCAGACCTGTTTCATGTTTTTTGCTGAAATTGACTAAGTCATTCACATTATCTTGTAAGATTGGATAGCTTCCAATTTCTTGAAAATCTTTGTCTAGAATGTAGCTTCCGTTGATCAATACATAATAATCAAATTGAACGCGTTGTAATATAAGTTTCATTTGATTTAAGGGACGGCCAGTTGCCGCACAGACAATATACCCTTTATCTTTTAGTGTCTGTATAGCGTCTAATGCGCTTTCTTGAATAACGTCATTTTCGGTTTGGTAAAGTGTTCCGTCCATGTCGAAAAATACAATTTTGTGTTTCATAAACATACCTCTATTCTTGTCTATATTATACTTTAATGAAAGGGGAATGCGTAAAAAATTTTTTATAAAAAATCAACAAAAAAGAATTGACAAATCATCCCAAATACTATATTCTAGTATTGCATGCGAAAATAGGTTCTGAAAAGAGCCTATATTTAATGGATGGGCAAGACCCACCTGGCTTCGTTTGCTTGGAAATTGAAAATTTTGAAAGGAGGATCTTATGCCTACAATTAACCAGTTGATTCGTAAAGGTCGTAAGGCCAGTCAAAACGTTTCAAAGTCTCCAGCTTTGAACCGTGGTTACAACTCATTGCAGTCTAAACCAACAAACCAATCAAGTCCACAAAAACGTGGAGTTTGTACTCGTGTTGGTACTATGACACCTAAGAAACCAAACTCAGCACTTCGTAAATATGCGCGTGTTCGTTTAAGTAATGGTATGGAAGTTACAGCTTACATTCCAGGTATCGGACATAACTTACAGGAACACAGTGTTGTATTGATTCGTGGTGGACGTGTTAAAGACTTACCAGGTGTTCGTTACCACATCATTCGTGGCACTTTGGACTGTGCTGGTGTAAATGACCGTAAACAATCTCGCTCATTATACGGAACAAAAAGACCTAAGAAATAGATCAATCGTGAAAGGAGGAAATTAGATGCCTAGAAAAGGACACATTGCGAAACGTGACGTACTAGTCGACCCAATTTATAACTCTAAGTTGGTTACTCGTTTGATCAACAAAATCATGATTGATGGTAAAAAAGGGGTTGCACAAACTATTTTGTACAACGCGTTTGAAATCGTAGAAGTAAAAACAGGAAAAGCACCAATGGAGGTTTTCGAACAAGCTTTAGAAAACGTTATGCCTCAATTGGAATTGAAAGTTAGACGTGTAGGTGGAGCCAACTACCAAGTACCAGTTGAAGTAAGCGACGAACGTCGTTTGACTTTAGGACTTCGTTGGATCGTAAACTACGCACGTTTACGTAACGAAAAAACAATGGAACAGAGATTAGCAGCTGAAATTATCGATGCTTCTAATGGAACTGGCGCCAGTGTTAAAAAACGTGAAGACACGCACAAAATGGCAGAAGCTAACAAGGCTTATGCTCACTACCGTTGGTAAGAGAAGGAGTAAAGAAATATGGCTAGAGAATATGCTTTACACGAAACTCGTAACATCGGTATCATGGCTCACATCGATGCCGGAAAAACAACAACAACAGAACGTATTCTTTACTACTCTGGTGTAAACCACAAGATTGGTGAAACACACGATGGAGCTAGTACAATGGACTGGATGGAGCAAGAACAAGAACGTGGTATCACTATCACTTCTGCTGCTACAACAGCTCACTGGAAAAAGACAGACGGAACTGGTAAAGAATGCCGTATCAATATCATCGATACACCAGGTCACGTAGATTTCACAGTAGAAGTTGAACGTAGTTTACGTGTATTAGATGGTGCCGTAACAGTATTAGATGCCAAAGCAGGTGTAGAACCTCAAACTGAAACAGTTTGGCGTCAAGCTACTGAATATAACGTTCCACGTATTGTATTCTGTAACAAAATGGATGCTACAGGTGCTGACTTCTTAATGTCATGCAATACAATCATCGATCGTTTAGGAGCTAAATCTTGTCCAATTCAGTTACCAATCGGTGCTGAATCAGACTTCGAAGCTATCATTGATATCATCAAGAGAAAAGCTTACGAATTTAGTGGAGATTATGGTCGTGTAATCACTGAAATCCCAGTTCCAGAAGATATGGTAGATCTTATGGAAGAATACCGTGCTAAATTATTAGATTATTTAGCAGATTATGATGAAGATTTCATGATGCAAGTATTAGAAGGTGAAGAACCTTCAATCGAAGAAATCAAACGTGTATTACGTATTGCTGTATGTAATGGAGACTTCTTCCCAGTATTATGTGGATCTGCATATAAAAACAAAGGTGTTCAATTAGTATTGGATGCAGTAGTAGATTACTTACCAAGTCCATTAGATGTACCTTCAATTAAAGGTACTACATTAGATGGAGAACCAGATGTTCGTCACCCTGGTGATGATCAACCATTCTCAGCATTAGCATTTAAAATCGCTACAGACCCATTCGTTGGAAAATTATCTTTCTTCCGTGTTTATTCAGGTACTGCTACAGCAGGAAGCTATGTATTAAACTCAACTAAAGATAAAAAAGAACGTTTCGGACGTATCGTTCAGATGCACGCCAATGCACGTAAAGAAATCAATGAAGTTTATTCAGGTGATATCGCTGCTGCTGTTGGTTTAAAGGTTACTACAACAGGTGATACATTGTGTGATGAAGATCACCCAATCATCCTTGAATCTATGGAATTCCCTGAACCAGTAATCGAATTGTCTTTGGAACCAAAAACTAAAGCTGACCAAGACAAAATGGGATTGGCTCTTGCAAAACTTGCAGAAGAAGACCCTACTTTCAAAACATATACAAACGAAGAAACAGGACAAACAATTATTGCCGGTGTAGGTGAACTTCACTTGGATATCATTGTTGACCGTTTACGTCGCGAATTTAAAGTTGAAGCAAATGTTGGACAACCACAAGTTGCTTACCGTGAAACAATTCGTCAGACTGCTGATTGTGAAGGAAAATATATCCGTCAGTCAGGTGGTCGTGGACAATATGGTCACGTATGGATCAAATTCGAACCAAACGAAGGAAAAGGATTTGAATTCGTTGATGCTATCGTTGGTGGTAGCGTACCTAGAGAATATATCAAACCAACTCAAGAAGGTTTGGAAGCAGCATTGGAAAATGGTATGATTGCTGGTTATCCAGTAATCGATATCAAAGCTACATTATTTGATGGATCATATCACGATGTCGACTCTAGTGAAATGGCTTATAAGATTGCCGCTAGTATGGCATTGAAAGAAGCCGGAAAGAAATGTAAGCCTGCTATTCTAGAACCAATCATGTTCGTAGAAGTAACTGCACCAAGTGAATACTTAGGTAGCGTTATGGGTGACATTTCAAGTCGTCGTGGACAAATCACTGAACAGGAAGAACGTGGAAATGCCATTATCGTTCGTGCACATGTTCCATTATCAGAAATGTTCGGATATGTTACAGACTTACGTAGCTTTACTCAGGGACGTGGAAACTACTCTATGAAGTTCGACCACTACTCAGAAGTTCCAAAGAGTATTGCAGAAAAAATTATTAAAGAGAATTCAAACGAAAACTAGTTGATTTTCGTTTGGTTCTGAAATACAATATTTATTGTATGAAATATGTTAGCATTTAGGAGGAAATTATAAATGGCTAAGGAAAAATTTGACAGAAGTAAAACTCACGTTAATATTGGTACTATCGGTCACGTTGACCACGGTAAAACAACATTAACAGCAGCTATTACAACAGTATTAGCTAAAAAAGGTATGGCTAAAGCTGAAGCTTATGACCAAATCGATGGTGCTCCAGAAGAAAAAGAACGTGGAATCACTATCAACACTGCACACGTTGAATACCAAACAGAAAAACGTCACTATGCACACGTTGACTGTCCAGGCCACGCCGATTATGTAAAAAACATGATCACTGGTGCTGCTCAGATGGACGGAGCAATCTTAGTAGTTGCTGCATCTGATGGACCTATGCCTCAAACACGTGAACACATCTTGTTAGCACGTCAGGTAGGTGTTAAATATATCGTTATTTACTTAAACAAATGCGATATGGTTGATGATGAAGAATTAATCGACTTAGTAGAAATGGAAGTTCGTGAATTATTAAACGAATATGGATTCGACGGAGACGAAACTCCAGTTATCCGTGGATCAGCTTTAAAAGCTCTTGAAGGAGATCCTAAATACGAAGAATCAATCTACGAATTGATGAATGCTGTTGATACTTGGATTCCAGATCCAGCTCGTGAAATGGATAAACCATTCTTGATGGCAGTCGAAGACGTTATGACAATTTCTGGTCGTGGTACAGTAGCTACAGGACGTGTTGAACGTGGTCAAGCTCACTTAAACGACGAAGTTGAAATCGTTGGTATCAAAGACACTCAAAAAACAGTATTAACTGGTTTGGAAATGTTCCACAAACAATTAGACGTTGCTGAAGCAGGTGACAACATTGGTGCATTGTTACGTGGTATTGCACGTGACCAAATCCAACGTGGACAAGTATTAGCTAAACCTGGAAGTGTACACCCTCACACTAAATTTAAAGCACAAGTTTATGTTTTAACAAAAGAAGAAGGTGGACGTCACACTCCATTCGTTTCTAACTACCGTCCTCAATTCTACTTCCGTACAACTGACGTTACAGGTGTAATCACATTACCAGAAGGAACTGACATGGTAATGCCTGGTGACAACGTTGTTATGAACGTTGAATTGATCGCCCCAATCGCTATCGAAACTGGTACTAAGTTCTCTATCCGTGAAGGTGGACACACTGTAGGTGCTGGTAACGTTACTGAAATTGACGCTTAATTAAACTTATAAAAACTAAGGACTGATACATTTTTGTATCGGTCTTTTTTTATCTCAAAATGAAAGAAATGTAAATGCAATGTTAATAATTGCATTTATCGTTGATGTTATAATTATTTTGTTTTATCAGACAAAACATATAAGAATAGTATGAATTAAGGAGAATGATTATGACAAAAATAACTAGAGATAAACGAAATTTTAAATTCGATACATTACAACTTCATGTAGGACAAGAATAAGCAGATCCAACAACTGACGCACGCGCAGTGCCATTAAATCAAACATTATCTAATGTGTTCAGAAATTGTGATCATGCAGCAGCACGTTTTGGATTGAGTGATGCAGGAAATATTTATGGACGTTAAACGAATCCAACTGAGGATGTATTTGAAAAGCGTATAGTGGCTCTTGAAGATGGTGTAGCTGCGTTAGCCGTAGCATCTGGTGCAGCGGCTGTTACATATACAATATTAAATTTTGCTCAAAATAGCGACAATATTGTTTCAGCCAAAAATGTATATGGCGGCTCATTTAATTTATTTGAACATACTTTACCTCAATATGGGATTGAAACAAACTTTGTAGATATTTTTAATGAAGAAGAAGTTGAAAGTGCTATTAATGAAAAAACAAAAGCTTTGTATATTGAAACATTAGGAAATCCTAATTCTGATGTAGTAGATATTGAATCAGTCGCAAAGATTGCCCATAAACATAAAATTACATTAGTAGTTGACGATACATTCGCCACGCCATATTTAGTAAGACCAATCAAATATGGTGCTTAGATTGTTGTTCATTCAGCTACAAAATTTCTGGGTGGTCACGGAACTAGTATTGGTGGCGTAATCGTTGACGGAGGAAATTTTGATTGGGAATCTAGTAGAAGATTCGATTCACTGACAAAGCCAAATCCAAGCTATAATGGCATTAGTTTTACACAAGCATGTGGAGATAAGCATTCGTCACAAAGGTGCGTGCAATTCTTTTAAAAGACACAGGCGCTACGGTTTCTCCTTTCAATGCATTCTTATTCTTACAAGGGAAGAAACATTATCCTTGCGTGTAGAGCGTCATACTTATAACACACTAAAAGTCGTCGAATATTTGAATAATTATCCTCGAATAGAAAGCGTGTCTCATCCTAGCGTCTCTACAGATTCTAAACAACAAGAGTTGTATAAAAAGTATTTTCCTAATGGAGGAGGTTCGATCTTCACGTTTGACATTAAGGGGATGCACAAAAAGCTTAAGATTTTTATAGATAATCTAGAATTATTCTCCTTATTGGCGAATGTTGCGGATGTTAAATCGTTAGTGATTCATCCGGTAACAACACATTCACAATGTACTGAATAAGAGTTATTAGATTAGGGCATTCGTCCGAATACAATGCGTTTAAGTATTGGTTGTGAAAACACCGATGATATTATTCAAGATTTGGATGAAGCATTTAAAGCTATCGCATAATTAGTAAAAACCCAGAAGTCTAGCTTTTTATTATGCTAGAATAATTTATAAACGTGCTAATAAAGTGAATTTATTTTTTGGTAGAATTATTTTAGTGTTTGAAAGGAGGGCATGAGTGAACAGAAAAATTACGTTTTTTAGTGTATACAATAGGGATGGTTGTGTTAGCGTTAGGGTTGACTTTGAACACACTGGCAAATCTAGGTGTATTCCCAATAATATCAGTACCCTATAGTATTGCACAGATTACAGGATTAAACTTATCAATTTAACTTTTCTGGTATACGCTATATTTGTAGTTGTACAACTAGCGATTCATGTACAATTAAAAAAATAACAGAATTATATCTGATTTGTTGTGATTGCAATAAAGTTTAATATTGAGACATTTATTGCTCATCTAATTGTTGGTATTAGTAAAGTAATAGCAATATTTCATCATGTTTTTGAAGCATAGATTGAAGATTGAACTAGTGATTTATAAACGACATCTACCAGTTTTCTTTAAAAACGATGAAAACGTATACAGTAAAAAATATGAAAAAAAATAAAAAAACATTTGACGAAGCGAAAAGTATTTGGTAATATAGATGAGCACTGCTGAGGTGCAGATGATCTTTGAAAACTGAACAGGAAATAGAAATACAAACTAAAACGTCAATTTCGAAACGAACAAAGAATTGAAATAAAGATGTCAGAGACATCTAGGAGCTAAATCAAATGGAGAGTTTGATCCTGGCTCAGGATGAACGCTGGCGGCATGCCTAATACATGCAAGTCGAACGAGAGGAAGGAAAGCTTGCTTTCCTGAATCTAGTGGCGAACGGGTGAGTAACACGTAGGTAACCTGCCCATGTGCCCGGGATAACTTCTGGAAACGGATGCTAAAACCGGATAGGTAGCAGACAAGCATTTGACTGCTATTAAAGTGGCCTTGGCCATGAACATGGATGGACCTGCGGTGCATTAGCTGGTTGGTGAGGTAACGGCCCACCAAGGCGACGATGCATAGCCGGCCTGAGAGGGCGGACGGCCACATTGGGACTGAGACACGGCCCAAACTCCTACGGGAGGCAGCAGTAGGGAATTTTCGTCAATGGGGGGAACCCTGAACGAGCAATGCCGCGTGAGTGAGGAAGGTCTTCGGATCGTAAAGCTCTGTTGTAAGAGAAAAACGGCACTCATAGGGAATGATGAGTGAGTGATGGTATCTTACCAGAAAGTCACGGCTAACTACGTGCCAGCAGCCGCGGTAATACGTAGGTGGCGAGCGTTATCC
>OMCT01001021.1_pt1 | contig 18274 bp, 14 predicted proteins | sample 1674301 | NCBI WGS metagenome assembly OMCT01 (sample SAMEA103958158, study PRJEB25191) | human gut metagenome
AAGCTGTTGGCCATAGAGTAGAGCCTTGTGCCGACAGCTTTTTTTATTAATAACATCTGATATTTCCTGGCATCCACCCCCTCGCGCAGCACGGTTTCATCGGCCTCGTACTCGTGAAGGGTCTGCAACTCCTGCTTCAACAGCCATGCGGCGGGATTGAACCACTGCACAAAGATGCAGAGGTCGGCCAGCAGCAGGTCCCACGAATGTCGGTTGCGGATGTGCGCCAGCTCGTGAATCAATATCTCGCGGCCGTTCTCCTCCAGATCCTTACGCGACAGGACAATGTAGCGCATCCAGCTGAAAGGGGCGATGTCGCGGTCGTGCACCACCAGCCTTACATGCTCCGCACGCCCCGGCAGATAATCCGATACCCGCTCCAACCGGCCCCGACGCAACAACGCCCCCAGTCTGCCAAGCGACCACAAATTGCGTACGGCAAAGAAAACAATCCCTGCCAGATAGACCAGCAACGCCACACGTACCCACAGCGCCGTAGCAGGCTGTGCCACGACTGTCTCCTGCCCTCCCTCCACATCGGCCAGCAGAAGCAGCTGTTCCAGCGTAAGCATCGTTTCCTGCACTCCCACCGGTTCGTTCACACTGACCTCCACCAGCGGAAGCACGGACGACAGCACCAGCAGCCCCAACAAGGCAAAGCGGTTGAACCGATGAAACGTGTCGCGGCTCATCAGCAACTTATAAAACAGGTAGAACACCGCCAGACAGGCAGCAGACTTAAGTATGTAGACTAAAAAGATTCCCATATCGTTATATTTAGGTGACGAGTTGACAAGTTGACAAGTTAACGAGTTAACAAGTTGACGAGTTGACGAGTTAACAAGTTGACGAGTTGACGAGGGATGAGTTGACGGGGGGCGAGGGGCAAGGGAACAAGTTGAGAAGGATAAGGATATGCCTCGTAGCCTCGTCCACTTGTCCCCTTGTCAACTTGTCAACTTGCCCCCTTGTCCACTTGTCTCCTCGTCAACTTGTCAACTTAAAACTCTCCCAATGCCTTCTCCAATTCCTGCTTCATGACATCCGTGCCGGGGAAGCCAATATGCTGATAGACCACCCGGCCTTCCTTGTTCAGTATCAGGTAGGCGGGAATACCTGTGAACTGGTATTTCTTCAACAGGTCGGCATTCTGTGCGTTGGTCAGGTAATAATGCTCGCCGTGAATGTCGGCAATCATCTTCTTCCATAACACCTGTGGAGAGGTTTCGTCGGTCACGAACACAAAGTCCACATCCTTACCTTTCAGTTCCTCCTTCATCGGCTCCATGCTCTTCATGGCCTGACGGCACGGGCCGCACCACGTGGCCCAGAAGTCAATCAGTACCACACGTCCCTTATGTCGGGCGGCAATGGCCTGCAACAGGCTGTCGCCCCTGACGGAAGCGTCCAGCGTAGCAATGGTGTAGCCCGCCCCTCCATCGGCAACCTTCTTCAGAGCCTCTGCGTATTCACGATGTTTGGTCAGTACATATTCGCGGATGGCCGGCGTCTGCAGGCTGTCCACCTTGGCCAGCAACGTATCGGGCAACGGAGCCATACGTCCTAAGTAGCGGCGTGCCATCTCGTTCAAGACCTTGCTTTCCAAATCCTTGCACCAGGAATGATCTGCGGCAGGATCGTGAGCCTCACTCAAGGCCGACACAATGCTCGGATAGCGCGTAGTCATCATCATGGCCGGTGAGCGGAGCGAGTCAAGCGCCATGACTTCGTCGCGGAAGCCGGGACCCTCGGTCAGGTTGCCCCGCTTCTGTCCATTGGCTCGTGGAGCAAAACCTATGGTGTACTTGGCAGAGGAAACATTGCTGAATGTAAGAGCCTGCAATTCCAAGTGCAGCAGCCTCTTCACAGGGGCACTGAACGAAGCATCGTTCTCCAACCACTGATTCACCCGGTCATAATAAGCCAATACCTTCTCTTTCAGTTCATCGACCGACATGGTACCGATGTCGTCCAGTTCGTCAGTCGCATCCAAACTGTAAGGGCCGCTGTTCAAGGCAGTATTCAGCCCGTCGTAATCGCCCTCGAACCATACTTTCTGCACGTCCTTGTATTCTTCGCCAAAGAGATGTGTAGTGGCCATCTGTATAGCATGGTAGTTGATGGTCATCGTCACCTCACTGCCCGGCGCCACAAAGACAGAATACTTCTGTCTGCCCACGTAGAACGACTTCAGTCCCGGATGGGTCAGATAATCGTCTATCACACAAACGCCGTCCTTCTCTTCGACAGAAACAGGCAGTAACGACTGCGCCCCCCATTCGCTCAAACCATAACGGATACTGCCCGGCGACACCTTACCCAGGAAACGGACGGTGATGCGGAACTTTCCGAAGACGGGCTGCGCCGCCGGCAGAGGGCGGTCGTAGTCAGGCCGATGATTGACCAAACGTTCGGGCACGTCTATTTCGGGCTTTTTGCCGTCCAAATGTATCTGAAGCAGTTTCCACCCCCGGTCCACATTTTCCTGAAAATCGAATGTAGCAACATCGGCCGGAAGGGGCTCAAATGTCCACTGCATGCTGACTTTCCCGTTAACGGCTACCTCCAGATCCTCCGTGGTCGAAATGCCTTCAGCCTTCTTCAAGGCATATTGCTTGCCTCCGGCCGACAAGGTAGCCGAAGGGGACAACCTGATTGCATCACCCATGACTCCGGCATAATAGTCCACATCGACCACCGTACGGTCATCATAGAGAGATACACGGCTCACTTCCAGCCTTGTCTCTCCACTCAGGAAGTAGGGCTTCTCCACCACCTTCAATTGTGCGTACCCACTCAGCCAGCACAGCACGGACAACATTACCAATAAAATCTTTTTCATACGGATTCTATATTAAATGATCCAACTTATCATTGCTTCTCGTCCGACACCTGCCGGATGGCCTCCAGCAGCTCGTCGCGCTTCTGCTGACTGGTGCCTGTCACCAGCTTGCGCACCACGCCCTGCTTGTCCAGCACCACCGTGGTAGGTGTCTGCTGCACGCCGAACATCTTCCACAGCACCGAGTCGCCTGCCACCTGATGGAAGCGGAAACCACGACGCTCTATGATCTTCTCAATCTGTTCGGGCGTATTCCAGGTAACGGCTAAGTAATTCACGTCGGGACAGGCGTCCATCCACCCGTTCAGCTCGGACATCTCGCGAATGCAGGGACCGCAACCGGTGTACCAGAAGTTCAACACCAACGGACGCCCTTGCGTGTTGCTGTCGGTCCAGCAACTTCCGTCCGTCGCCTGCACACTGAAAGGTTTGATACGCTCACCCTCCTTCATAGCCGACTTGGGAGTGCGATCTATGATGGACAGGAACTGCTTGTTTTCTTTCGCCTTCTTCAACCAATAGTCGGCGTCTTTCACTTCGGACAGGGGAATGGCATACTTCTTCGAGTTCTCGCTCAGTTTGATGCCTGTCACCAGCAACAGCATCTGCCCGTCGTCGTTCTTCAGTAAGGACATCTGATAGGCAGCTCCCTGCAACTCCGAAGGCATTTCCGCAAAGAAGCAGCTGTCCACCAGCAGCTTCGGCACCTTTTTCCCGTCCGACTGCCCCCAGACAGCTACGGTCAGGCTGCACAGCAGACACATCATCATAAGAATACGCTTGCTCATAACCGTCCCTCCTCTACTTTCTGTATCAGTTCCTTCAGTTCTTTCAGCGAAATGTCCTCCTCTTTCACCAACGACGACACGGCGCCCAGATACGAGTTATTAAAATACTTGCTGATAACACTCCGCAACGTACGGCGACTGAAGTCGTCGCGACTCACGGTGGCATAATACTGATAGGTGTTGCCAAAAGCCTTGTGCGCCAGGTAACCCTTTTCCTCCAGCCCGCGCACAATGGTGGACAGGGTGTTGAAATGCGGCTTCGGATCATCGTAGAAAGCCAGCATCTCTTTCACAAACAGTGGGCCTTTTTCCCAGAAAAAGCCCATGATTTCTTCTTCTTTTGCAGTCAATGCTTTCATATTTTTAATTTTCGCATGTAATACTTCCTTGGAAGTTAAGAAGTTATAGAAGTTATCACTTCGCTTTGCTCTGTTAGAAGTTAAAGCCGATAGTTTCGTAATGGTAAATGGTTAATGAGTCGTAGAAATTCTTCATTCTTCATTCATCATTCTTCATTTTCTTGTTCTTCATTTTCTTGTTCTTCATTTTCTCGTCTATTGGCTTTAACTCCTAAGTCCACCATAGTGGGCGATAACTTCTTCTAACTCCTTTCACTTCTACAAGTTTGACTTGTAGCTCATTACTCTTCCACCTGCAAATAACGAAATAATTTAGTTCACAAACTAATTTTCATAGTTAATTAGAACTAAAAGTTTTAGTTTGCCTGAAAAAAGGAAAGGGAACTGACTCTTTTATCACAGATTACGCAGATTGACACAGATTTTTGGAATATCAGCCTTCAAGACTGGATTACTCTGTGAAACTCTGTGTCCTCTGTGGTGAATTGAATCATGGTGCATACGTGTGTAGAGACGCAAAATTTTGCGTCTCTACCGTAGCGGATTCAACATTTTCAAAATACCTACAAATAGGGATTGCACCACCCGCCCAAAAATCGTTAATTTGCGCCCGGGATAAAACAATGCCTCCCCCAAGGCAGTTATACACTAAAACAAGCATTTACGCCCATGAACGAACCCCATAAATACCGTGCTACGGACAAGATGAGCGACCTCATCTGCGACAATTACTCCCTACTGATGGTGATGAGCCGCTTCGGCCTGTCACTCGGCTTCGGCGACAAAACGGTAAAAGATGTCTGCCAGACACAGGGAGTGGACTACCGCACCTTCCTCGCCGTGGCCAACTTCATCAATCACGAGCCCTACACCTACAGCAACGAAGAAGAAGATTTCTCGCTCACCGCCCTGATGGACTACCTGAAGCGGGCACACACCTACTTCCTCGACTTCAACCTGCCCGCCATCCGCCGCAAGCTCATCGAAGCCATCGACTGCTCGGGTACGGAAGACGTGTCTTTCCTCATCCTGAAGTTCTTCGACGAGTATGCCAAGGAGGTACGCCGCCACATGGAGTACGAGAATCAGGCCGTCTTCACCTACGTGGACGGGCTGTTGCAAGGCCGCCTGTCTGACAACTACGACATTGCCACCTTCGCCAGCCACCACAACCAGATAGACCGTAAGCTGACCGAACTGAAGAACATCATCATCAAATACTATCCCGAAAAAGGGAACAACAACCTGCTGAACGCTGTTCTGTTCGACATCTTCAACTGCGAACAGGACCTTGCCTCACACTGTCAGGTCGAAGATTATATGTTTGTACCCGCCGTGGCACAAATGGAAAGGAGACTGAAAGATGAGCAGCAATAACCTGTCGTTGAAAATAGTGGTAGCCGAAACATCCGTCATCATCCGCAGCGGTGTCTCGGCCGTACTTCGTCGCATCCCCAACCTCGACATCCATCCCGTTGAGGTCAATTCTGCCGAGGCACTGAGCCACTATGCCAACCTGCATCAACCCGACATCATCATCATCAATCCTGCCTTCGACGGCTGGTTCAACCTGTCCGCCTTCAAGGCCGAACATCCCCGGCTGACGGGCGTGAAGTACATCGCCCTCCTTTCGTCGGTAACCAACAACAACGTACTGAAGGAATACGACGAACGCTTCTCCATCTGTGACGACCTCGACGTCATCACCGCCAAGCTGAACAGCCTGCTCCGCAGCGACGAAGACGAAGAAGAGGAGAAAGACAACGAATCAGACACCCTGAGCCAGCGCGAGAAGGAGATCGTGACCTGCGTCGTAAAGGGTATGACCAACAAAGCCATTGCCGAAAAGCTCTTCCTCAGCATCCACACCGTCATCACCCACCGCCGCAACATTGCCCGCAAGCTGCAGATCCACTCCCCTGCCGGCCTCACCATCTATGCCATCGTCAACAAACTGGTCGAACTGAGCGACATCAGGGAGAAGCTGTGAGAACTGTTCACCACAGAGGACACAGAGTTTCACAGAGATTTTCAGAAGGACATATCAATAATAAAAATAGTACTTTCATTCTGTCATGTTGAGCGGAGTGAAGCGAAGTCGAAACATCTCACACACATGCTCGCTTGAGATTCCTCGACTTCGCTCGGAATGACAGGATGCAAAGGCTTTGTCGCTTTGACACATCCTTCTGAAAATCTCTGTGAAACTCTGTGTCCTCCGTGGTGAAGCCCCCCAACAAAATTCCCGCCCTGCGATGTCACATCGAAAGGCGGGAATCCTTTTATCTTCATAAAAGTGGTTACGTAATTATGACTAACTAATTCATTCAAATCTGATACTGCAAAGATAGCGCAACGGCCCGAATGCCACAATCGCCAGAATTAGGTATAATGCCGTCCCTCTTTCATTAAATATAGGTAATAAAGCCTGGATGTTCTTCTCTCAAGCATAGCTATGCATCCCTCCCAACAGAAAGTTGACACCGAAATACGTGGCCAACACGCACAGGAAAGCCACTACACAAAACGCATGAAAGAACACCGGGCGACGAAACCAGGGCAACGAAACCGGATGCAATGCCAGCGCATAGACCAGCATCGTCACCAGGGCCCATACTTCCTTGGGATCCCATCCCCAGTAGCGTCCCCACGACACATTGGCCCACACCGCTCCCACAAAGATACCCGCCGCCAGCAGAAACACTGCCGGATAGAGCATCAGGCTGCTCACCGTCTGCAATCGTTCCATCTCGTCCCCGCACCCTTTCCGCACCGCCCTCAGCAAAAGGGCTGCCACACCGTTCAGCATCACAAAAGCCAGCAACGCATAGGCCATCATGATGACCGCCACATGAATGCTGAGCAACGGCGAGGCAAGCACCGGCATCAGTGGAGTGATCTGGGGATTGCGCTCACCCAGCATGGATACCATCAGTGCCAGCCCGCACACTAAAAAGCCGAAGGGCAAAGCTAACGGAAAACGTCTCCGGAAACACAGGGTCAGTACAGCCGCACACACAGCCAGCAGATGCATCGTCTCGTGTCCGTTCGACATCGGCAGGTGCCCGCTCACCAGTCCGCGCAGCACCATCAGTCCCGACAGCCAAATCACCCCGGCTCCCATCAGCCCTGCCAGTCCCCGGCCAACGGCTTTCCCTGCCCGCCTGCCGCGCATCAGGCAACGCACATAGTAAGCAAAGGTTCCCAGCCCCAGCAACACAAAGGCCACTGCCAGCGGCAAACTGTTGTTCACCCGGTTATAGAGCCGTTCAGCACGGAAGCGCAAGTCCGAAGGCAACATCCCGGCCGCCTCACGCCGCTGGTAGCTGCGTATCTTTCCCACCAGCCGCTCCACTTCGGCATAGTTTTTTCGTGCCACCTGTTCGGCCACATAGTTCATTGCCCCCCGCACAAAAGCTCCCTGTTCATACGGCATCTCCTCTGGCAGGCGGTCGGCCAGCGACAGCCACTCCAGCCGGTAACGACCGCCATGCAGCGTATCGCAGACAACCCGATGCGGAAACAGTTTCCACAGGCTTCCGGTAGCCACGGCACTCACTAAGCTGAACTTCTCGTTGGCTTCGCCCGCACCCCGTGTATCCTTCACCTCAGCCCCGGCCAGCCTGTCTGCATCAAGCTTATAGCCCTCCATGCCCACAAAGTCCTGCAGGCTGGCATACGGCCCCTCAATGCCCAGCAGGTTGCATGTCTCACGGCTCTTCACGCGGATGCACGGCTCCGCCTTCCAGTCGTCGTAGTAAAAGAACCAGCCTGTCAGCACCTGTTCGGCCGATAGTCCCTTGTATTCCGCCTTGCCGCACAACTTCAGCGTAAAGTCCTTCGCCAGTGTCTGCAAAGGACAGATGCGGTCATTGTAATAGATGTACAGCTTTCCGAACTCGGCCGCCGTCTTGCGGGGCAACACGCGTGGCACCGATGCCTCCTGCGCCTGTACACTGCAGACGCTCCAAAACAGACACACCACCCCCGCCACCCGGAGCGAAGGCTGACGAAGCAACTGCCTGAAGCGGCTGCCCGGATCGAAGAAGAACATCACTCCTGACAGCAGCAGACACACATACCCCGCATAGGTAATGCCAATGCCCCATGGGTCACATGCGACCGACAGCGTGGTTCCCTGCCCGTCCGAATCGTAGCGCGACTGGTAAAACCGGTAAGTACCGTAGCGGAATATACGGTTCATCGCCACCTCTCCCCGGTGCACTCCGTCGCCGTCGGTCAGCAGCAAGCGGCTCACAAAGTCCTTCGGCGCCGATGTACCGGTGTAATAAACCACTTCAAACTCTTCCAACGAAAGACTGAAAGGAAATCTCATCGGCTGCCCTCCGCTGGAAACAAAGGTTTCCTCTATCACTCCCTTCCGCAGATGCACACTGCCCTGCACGCCCCACACATGGGTGACCAATGCCCCCAGCAGGATAACCGCAAACGACAGGTGCAGACAAAAAGTCGCCCGGTGCTTCTGCACCCGGCGACTTACCAAATAAAAGATTGCAGCTACCGCCGTCACAGCCCAACAGACAGCAAACCACGACGATCCGTACAGGTAGCGGACCACCCGCTCGGTGCCCCATACTTTCTCCACACACGTGGCAGCCATCAGTACAACCAGCAACAACCCCAGCATGCCGAAAGAGAGATTCCGTAAGAATTTCTTTTCCATAACCTAAAAGGAAAAAGCATCCATCAGATGGAGTCGATAAACTTTACGATTGCGTCACGGTCTTCCTTCGAAAGTTCACGAAACTTTTCCACCGTGTAGTAGGCATCGCTCTGTTCACTCGTACCGTGCCACATGATGGCCTCCATCGTCGTACGTGCCCGGCAGTCGTGCAGACGGTCGGCATATTCGGCACCGGTACAGCGCTGATGCAGGCCGCGTCCCCACAACGGCGTGGTACGGCACCATCCCGTACGGATGTCGTTCACCATGTGCAGCTTGTGCTGCACCATGTCGGTGTAAGGCCATATCTTCTGATTGGGGTAGCGGGGCAGCAGGTTGGCCCGTTCACCCGTAAAGAATCGTGCCGGGTCACGTATTTCGTCCTTACCTGTCGTCCAGCTGGGCTTGTGACAGTAGGCACAGCCTATTTCCGAAAAGAGTTCCTTGCCCCGCACCACAGTCTCATCGTCCACGTTGCGTGCAGCAGGCACAGCCAGACCGCGATGCCACACCATCAGGTCTATATAGTCCTGATCGCTTACCTCAACCGGCAGGTTCTTCGATGTCAGATAGTTGTAGATGTTATCCGCCACATTGTCCGTAAACCATTCGGGATGTTCTTCGGCCGTGGAAACCTTGGCTATATACTCCGGGAATCCGGCCTGAATATCCGGATCCTGCGATGCGTACGTGGCATACGACCCTGCCGCATCCAAGTAATGGAAACGGCGGTCGCTGCGGGTCACGTTGGTGATGTTCCAGAAGGCATTGGCTCCGGCAGCATCCTGCAGCGGACCGCGGCTCAATGCATACGTATAGCGGTAAGGATACTTTGTTCCGTCACCTCCCTGGGCCGTATTGGCATACTGCCCCGTCCAGTCACCGTTGGCAAAGATATTCGGATTCAGTCCGTTTGGCAGGTATCCGTCCTTCTCTTCCTGCACGTACTGGGCTTTCAGGTCGTCATCGCTGATCGCGTCAAGCAATCCCGTCCCGTAAATGCCGATGGTCGATTCCAGCCTCACTTCGTAGTCGCCTACCTCATAGCCGCGGTTGGCCACATAAATGGCGCTTTTCGGAATCGTCACTTCCGGATAGCGCAACTGATAAGTCTCCCCATCCGGGAACTTGTTGCCGAACGCATCCGTATATTCGTGCCACGTGATGCTGATCTGCGACTCGTCCAGCGGTGCTTTGAAGGGAGCTACCGCCTTCGTCTGCGGCATGCCCGACAGCCAGGACACATAGGCATTGGTTGCCGGATTATAGACAACAAGCAGATAGCCGTTACCTATCTCGTTGGTATTGAACTTACCGTTATTCTGACTTTTTCCGTGCCCGTAACCGGGATGGCAGTGCATGCACGAAGTGCGGATGTAGAGCGGCCCCAGTCCGTGCCGCACGCCTTCATTGTTCGAATTGAATGATTTCTCAAACAACTGTTCACCGCGCTTGAATGACTCAAAAAAGTTTTCTTCAACAACGGCTGTTGGCTGTTCAAATGCGGTTGTCGTCTGCAGGTAAGAAGTTCCCAACTTCCCTCCCGTATAATACCATTCAGGCAGTTCCGTACTTTCTCCATCCGTTGCCGGGACAGTCGGCTCCTCATCCTGACAAGCGGTCAGACAGAAGCACAGTGCTGCCATCAGGTAAAAGCAATTTCGTTTCATAGATTTCTAAATATGTACGTTATTTCATCGGTTACATGTATTCCGTTATATCAGTTATTGGCCACTGCGTTCATCACCGCACTCAACGCGTCCGACACCTCGTTACAGGCAGCAATGGCAGCCTGGTTCACGGCATCGTACTGTGGGTCACGCGCCGTCCTGGCAAAAGGTTCCTGCATCTTCCCGATAGCGTCAATGGCAGCCTGGATGGCATTCTTCATCCGCGTATCGGTTTCCGGGCTGATGGTGGCCACATAGGCACTCAGCGAATGATCGACCGGCTGAATGTAACTGTCGGCCACATTCCCGTTCCTGCCCACCTGATAGCCTTCGTACGCATTCTGTATGCTCTTAATGTTGTCGGTAAAGTCTTCTATCGAGTTCAGGCTGTAAGGCGATTCTATGTAGTCGGGATCGTCTTCCTTGCCGTGTCCGGTTGGATTGCCGATCTTCAGGCCACCTACTTCATCGGCAATGTCCTGAGCCCCTACCAGCAGTTCCTGTATGGCGTTGGCATAGCTCACCCACGTTGATCCCAGCTGTCCCGAGTGGATCATCTCGTATCCGTACTTTCTGGAAGGTTCCAGCTCGAGTTCGGTCAGCAGGTCACGCTTCTCCTGGTCAATGTCTGCCACTCCGTCGGCCCACGATACTTCCAGACGGATGCACTGGTTGCGCAGGTCGGCAGCCACGGCAGTCAGGTAAATCAGTTCCTGCTTGGTATATAGGCTCACGTCACGCGGTTCTCCCGTACCGATGCCGTCGGCCCCCACCCCGTACAACATGTATTCCACGGCATGAAATCCGAGCAGGCTCTCACCCAGCGTCGAAATAAAAACGCCCGCTTCATCCATGTTTGACATCTGCTGCTCGTTGTTCAGCATGTTTTCCATGGCGGTGCGGTCCAACGGCCAGGTGTCAATGTGCGGGTCGATGTTATAGTCGGCAGCAGCCCCGTAGAGCCATGCTTCGCTCAACTCCCAGTAACGGCGTGCCTTCTCCCACGAGTCGCAGGCTTCCTGCACCATGTCCTTGGTCACATGGCCCGCACCGGCATTGCGCAGTGCCAGACATTTCTCGTACAACTCCATCGTTGCATCGGCCATGCCGCGGTACGTCGGTACCACCGTCTTCTCGATGTAGTCCTTTGCCACCAATTGCAAGGCTTGTTCCTGGGCGGTCAGTGTTCCCGTATCGCCCGTGCTGTTGTCATCATCGCTGCAGGCAGCGTTACTCAGTCCCAATGCAGCCGCCATCATCAGGCAGGCAGTTCCTTTCCAAAATTTCTTCAATTCCATATCAGTTTATTTATTATTGGTTATTCATTCTATTTTCGTGTATAAATAGAGGTATTCTCTTTCAAGGAGTCAGAGCAGTTAAAGATGCCCTCTTCCGAAAGTGTGTCAAATTAAGGAACCGCTTTCCTTTAGGCACGGATTACACAGAATTTCACGGATGATTATTCTTCTTTCTCTGCGTTTTTCCGCGTAATCCGTGCCTAAAAATAACAAGATGGCAGTTACTTTTAGTTTTGACACACCCTCCCGGGGGTGAGGCCTCCCCCCTATCTGCCGAACAATCCCGCATACGCCACCCCCAGCGAAATGGAGGGCTCGTTGTTGTACTTGCTTTTCAGCAAGCCGATGGAGTATTCTCCCTTAATCACAATGTCCTTGATGGGATGATAGTTGACACCCGCTGCCAAGCGTGTACGCCCGCACCAGTCGTACTGATACACACCTGTCTCCACCTTGTACATGGAGTCATAATAGTCGTACCGGGCAAACACGTAGAGTTTCTGCTCCTTTTCCCGCAGTTTGGCGATTTGCGAAAACAGGTCATACCCCGCTTCTACGCCCACTGCTACGGCATCCGACGCCACATCCTGCTTCTTCGACGGAGAACTTTTCTGCTGATTCTTGTTCCAGGTAGTAATGATGTCCGAGTCCGACAGATGACCGTAGTCCGCATAGCCGCGCACAATCCAGTTGTGTCCGTGGTAGTCGAAGTCGAAGGCGCCGATCGCCACCGTTCCCTTCACGCCCTCATACTTGGCCGACGTGCTTCGCATCAGGCTGTTGCTGAACGAATTGCCCACGTATCCGCTGACCGACAGGCGCAGTCCCTTCACCGAGTAGTTGTCCACCCGGAAAGCTCCCGCCATCGCATTGGCTATCTTGAATTCGTACGGACTTCCGGATGCGTCGTGTATCCATCCCTGACGTCCGAAGCGGTCCGAGTCCAGACCCGGCAACAGCATGGCTTCGTAACGCCAGTCGCCCGCCTTTCCCCACAGGCTGATACCTGTCTCGTGCCACGTACAGGGCAGGATGGTATTCTCGCCTTCGGGACGATATACCCCGAAAAACTCCGTCGGAAGGTGATGGGCATTGGTCGCGCCCACCGGCACAATGATGTGTCCTAACTTGATGTTGAATGCCGGACAGAACGATTTCTGAATCCAGAACTGTTCCAGCGCCACTTCGCCGCCACGCTCTATCTCACTTTCATATTCGCCCCCTTCGCTTTCTTCTATCTCGATAGCACTTTCCGTACCGCCGTGTTCAAACTCAATCTCGCTGCCCATCGTCCAGCCCTTGCCAAAGTCATACCCCAGCATGATGACGACGTGCGGCAAATCAAAACGGCCGTGACTTTTCGCATCTTTATACGTTTCCGGACTGGTATATCTTAAATAATGATCACTGTAGAAGTTGCGCGAATAGGTGGCCTCACCATATCCGCCAATCGTAAGCCGGCTTTTCTTCGGTACATTCTCCACTGTAGGGCTGTTCTCCACCGCTTCTATGCTTTTCAACTTGGCCTCTTCTCCGGTCTTCCATGCCGGCTCTGTCCCGTTCCCGGCATAGAGTGCTCCCGCACAGAGCATCAGGCCGAGCGACACGCTCCATAACTTTTGTTTCATTTCCCTTATTTTTTATAATTTTTTGTTGATGCAAAGGTACGGGGAGCGTCAGAGGGGGGCAATACCCAAAAACGGGTATTGTACGAAGGGAAATAAGTAAAAGTAGGTAAAAAAAAGCCTCCCGTCACCTCAGACGGAAGGCCAATACCATATAGGCGATCACGGCCACTGCCATCAGCGCCAAACCGCCGCCATACAGATACACTGCCCACGGAACCGTTTTCCCCAGCATTCCGCCCAGATTCATGCAGCCCACCACGATGTTCAGCACCTGACACAGCCGGATGGCCAGCACATACTGCCGGGCAATGTTCGCCTCTGTGATGCGGAAAGGAAAGTTGAATACCCGGACCGGCAGAAACATACTGCTTCCTAATACTAAAAACACCAGCAGTGCCACCATGCCGTCAGCCGCTCCCGCCGCACCGAAGTTCATGCCTGCCGCTCCGACCCGATACGCAATGAAGCCCCACTCCACCAGCACCGGAATCAGCGCAATGCCTGTCAGTATGTAGTCCACTTTCGCCCGCCGGTAACGCAGGTCACGCCCGTTTCCCGAATAACGTCCCAAGTTAATCATCGTTTGTTTCCTCCTTTTCTTCTTTGCTAAACCAGTCCTTCCAGAACCAGATTCATAGTAAACTGATTGAAATATTTTATTCTCATCATAATCGTTATTGCTTTTTAATCCATTCATAAACAGGATCTATCCCCCGTCTGAAATCATTAAAAGTCATCGGAATTTTCACATCGGGCACCAACGTGTTCATCTCTCCATCCACATTCTTAAAATATTTGGTAGAGTATTGCACCTGCAGTCCCGAAGCAGGTAGAGTAAAGCTACGCACTTCGCCCAAATGATTAGGCTTTCCTGAAGTCTCCTCACCTACCCAGCAAGCATCCAGCAGTCGCTTGAAATCCAGTGCGTTCAGAATGGCGGACGAAAAAGTAGCAGCTCCCAATACTACATAAACCCGGGGTGGAGTGTCCTGTTGGCGCATAAAATCGGCCAATTTTTCAGCAAAACGTGTACCCGGTATCGAATTTCCACCTCCGTTGAAACGAACATCCCACACCAGCCTGCTGACCGGCCGATGACGGAGTATAGCGAACACACTGTCTTCCAAAGCGGTAAACGAAGGCAGTTGGGAAGCTTGTTCTCTATTGCCATATTCTTCTTCTAATTCTCTACTCCAGCACTTGTTATACTGAATATAAAGCAGACTATCTGCTGCTTCATAATGCATAGAAAAAAGAGTACGGGCATTCCGATAACAAAGAGCCACTCCATCGGGACGGAAAGAGACCAGATTTCTGGGGTTTACACTGCCGGGAGTCAGCTCATGCAATTGCATTCTACCGTCAGCCGATGCCAGCTTGAACATGACTTTACCATCCGACACGAATCCAAAATGCTCCAGCAATTGGACGAAACACAAGTAGTTAGGAACCATCGACTTACGTATTGCCTCATTATCAGCCGAAAAAAGCGTACTGAGGCTGTCAGCCACTACTTCTACAGACGTACCGTTCAGTTCCACCAATCTGCAGCCTAACATGTCTTCCTTCCCCACAGGAGCTGTGACGACATACAGGCCATCGTCCATCCACTTCAGTCCCAAAGGCAGCAGGCGGTTACGATCAAGCAAAGGTACAAAGTTTAGATTAGTATGCAGGTCGCCGAACGTAGCTATCCACTGCTGTAGCTTCAAAGCCATCTGCAAGTCGGACAACCCATTGCCCCACTGATGTTTCCAGCTCTCTATGCCTTTCTCAAAATCAGCCCTGCTGCGAACAGTAAAAAAGTTGTAATGTAACCGGGGTAGCCAACAGGCCAAAGAATCTAAATCACACTGCCAGCCACCATGTGTCATCGGCTGTGCCTTCACTCCTAACATCAGCCAGACCATTCCTATACATAATAATATCAGTCTTTTCATTTCTTTTCCTCTCATTTATTCTTCTTTCGGTACTCTATCATCCACTTTATCCGAGCTTTCTCCAACCGTTCCCTTTTTCGGTTTCTTCAACCGCCCACTCTTCCGCAGCGCCTCGTTGATGATCCACTGCAGCTGGCCGTTGGTACTGCGAAACTCGTCTGCCGCCCACTTCTCGATGGCATCCATCGTGGCAGCGTCCACACGCAGCACAAAACTCTTGGTTGTATTTTCTTTCTTGTTTGCCATTTCTATTTCATCCAACCGTTCATTCTATCTCACATCCTTTCCACGGATAAATCCGGCAATGTCATCCGCCACGTAAGCCGGCACAGGCCGCTCTTCGTTGTACTCTAACGGAGTCGATTTTCCTTTCCCTTCCTGCAACACATGGTTCAGTTCGGGATACGACTTCAACTGGGCCTGCCGGTTCGAGATCAGCCCCATCAGCCACAGGCCGTAGTCCTGCATCGTCACCTGATAGTCGCGCTCGCCCTGAAGCACCAATACGGGACAGGTCAGAGCCGATACTTCCTTCACAGCATCGTACGTCCGCAAGAATTCCCAGTACTCTTTCGGAATCCCCAGCGGCAACGGGATACTGTCACTGAAGGCATCCGTCCCCAACCGCTTCACGTTCTCCACCTGCCGCTTCAGCTCGTCCAGCTGCGCACGCGTCGCTTCATTCACCGTCCCCGACAGGGCAGCAACATACTCCGACTGCTCCAACAGCGCATCCTCGAACCGTCGAGCCAGTCCGGCCACAATGATGATACCCGCCACCGACTCTGCCCGCCGGGCTATGCGCGGTGCCATCATGCCTCCCTGGCTGTGCCCCAGCACAAAGATGCTGTCCGCCGCCACTTCAGGCAACGTCGCCGCTAATTTCACAGCCGCCACCGCATCGTCGCAGGTCTCCACGTCCATATCCAGTTTTTTCCCTTTCGGCACCACATCGGTACCATATACTTTCGTCCGCTTGTCGTAACGGATCACGCCGATGCCTCGCCGTGCCAGCAGCCACGCCAGGTCGCGGAAAGGTTTGTTGGGACCGATGGTCTCGTCGCGGTCATTCGGCCCCGACCCGTGCACCAGTATCACACAGGGTACTTTACGACCGTTAGTCATACGGGGCAGAGTCAGCGTACCGGGCAGTCGGTAACCGTCAGTCTCCACCACCACGTCCCGTTCTTCCATCATCGTCGTGTCACAAGCTACAGCCGGCGTACTGACCGGTGCCGGAGCCGGTACCACCCGGATGGTGTTCATCCGTCCGTCAGCATCGAACGCCAGCAACAGGCGCAACGCATAGCGTTCAAACGTCAGGTCGCGATGCCACAGCTTCACGCCCTGCATTTCATCCACGCCCCACGCCCCGGCCGACTTCAGTTTTCCAAACTGTGCCTCCAACTGCTTCCAGGTGTCGTTAAACAAGACCGGCGACAACTGACGTTGTCCCTCATCGTTCAGCGCGGCATGGATGCTGTCACCCCGACCGGCCACCAAGTATTCATAGATGCGCTCCGCACGGTTCCGTTCCCCGTCCTGCGCATATCCGGCCCATGCAGTACAGGCCATCAGTAATAGTAAAAGTATTTTTTTCATCATATCTTGGATAAGGAGTTAAGGAGTTAAGCCAATACCTTATTCTTCATTCTTCATCCTAAATTCTTCATTCATCATTCTTCATTCTTCATTTTCTCCTCTATGGTCTTTAATGATTCAACGTCCCCGTATTCACCACCGGCTGGGCAGATTCGTCGGCACAGAGCACCACAAGCAGGTTGCTCACCATCGCTGCCTTCTTCTCCTCGTCCAGTTCCACAATCTCGTCCTTCGACAGCTTGTCCAGCGCCATGTGCACCATCGACACGGCACCTTCCACAATCTTCTCACGGGCACTGATAATGGCCGATGCCTGCTGACGGCGCAACATCACGGCAGCAATCTCGGGCGCATACGCTAAGTAGTTGATCCTTGCCTCCAGCACCTCGATGCCCGCCATGTCCAGACGCTCGTTCAGCTTCTGTTCCAGCTGTTCGTTGATTTCCTCGCCGCCCGAGCGGAGGGTCAGTTCTCCCTCTGCCCCTTCATTGTCGTCGTAAGCATACTGCCCGGCCACTTGGCGCAAGGCAGCGTCACTCTGTATCTTCACGAAGTTCTCGAACGCATTCATCCGGTTGGCCACCGTGCTGCCTGCGCTCACCGTCTTTCCGTCGCCCGATGTAGCTCCCGCACTCGCCATCGTCTGTGCATCAATCTCGAACATTGCCTTATACGTGTCCTTCAGTCGCCACACCAGCACCAACCCGATCAGGATGGGGTTACCTATCTTATCGTTCACCTTGATCGGCTCCACGTCTAAGTTCCGTGCACGCATTGACAACTTCTTTGCCTCCATAAACGGATTGACCCAGAAGAACCCCGTCTCACGAAACGTTCCCTTATACTTTCCGAAGAACACCATCGCCCGCGCCTCGTTCGGCTCCAGCATCATGTAGCCGCAATTCAGGATAATCCACAGCACCGCCAGCACCGCTCCCAGCACATAGAACAGTACACCGCCCGTCACAAAGCACCATACCGTAAATCCTGCCCACACAAACAAAAAGAGGAAAAGGGCCAGAAACCCATTCATCTTGAAACCTGTAAAATTCACTTCTTTCGTTTCCATATTATTATTGTTTAATTTAAGTTTCGCTTGTATATTAATAGGTTGTAGTTAAGAAGTTAAGGAGTTAAGAAGTTAAGGAGTTAAAGAAGTTAGAGAAGTTAAAGAAGTTAGAGCCAATACATAGACTACTCTCAACACTAAACGCTCAACTCTCAACTTTAAACTTTCAACGTTCAATTCTCAATTATCCATTCTCCATTATCCATTAAATTCACCATTAACCATTAACCATTAATCTTATTTATAGTCTGATCAACGCATCTTGTCATTCTGAGCAACGCGAAGAATCTTGAAAGCTGTTATTGTGGATTGAGATCCTTCACTGCGTTCAGGATGACATTGCATAATGAATGTACTTGTCCACTCCTCCACTTGTTAACTTGTTCACTCACTC
>OMCT01001026.1_pt1 | contig 18215 bp, 15 predicted proteins | sample 1674301 | NCBI WGS metagenome assembly OMCT01 (sample SAMEA103958158, study PRJEB25191) | human gut metagenome
CAAGTTGGAGCTGAAAGGGACGGAAGAGATTTTCCGCCATGAAATTCCCAATGCGGAGGTAATAGGTACTGCTATGACTGAGCAGGAGTTCTGGACATTGATTGAAGCCGGCGTACCGGATCTTGTTCTGCTGGACTTGGGATTGGGAGGTTCGACCACAATCGGGGTGGACATCTGCCGGAATATCTTCAAGCGTTATCCGGGAGTACATGTGCTGATATTCACGGGAGAAATATTGAATGAGAAGTTATGGGTGGACGTACTTGAAGCCGGTGCCGACGGCATTATCCTGAAAACCGGAGAGTTGCTGACCAAAACCGATGTGCAGGCAGTGATGGACGGCAAGAAGCTGGTCTTTAACTATCCGATACTGGAGAAGATAGTGGAACGCTTCAAGAAATCTGTCCTGAATGATGCAAAACGTCAGGAAGCAATCATAAGCTATGATATTGATGAGTATGACGAGCGTTTCCTCCGTCATTTGGCACTGGGCTATACCAAAGAAATGATTGCCAATCTTAGGGGAATGCCTTTTGGAGTCAAGTCGCTGGAGAAACGGCAGAATGACTTGGTCGGCCGTCTTTTCCCGCCTAGTGAACGGGTGGGGGTGAATGCCACTCGTCTGGTGGTGCGTGCATTGGAACTTCGAATCTTGAATATAGACAATCTGGAAGCCGACGATGAGTAAACTCCGAATGCCACATCCCGCTACGATGTTCTTCCTGCTGACGCTGGCAGTCATCCTCCTTTCATGGATATTCGATGTCTATGGCCTGAGCGTGCTGCAACCGCAGACTGGAGAAGAAATACGGGTGCAGAGCCTGCTGAGTCCGGAGGGCATACGCTGGCTGCTGCGCCATGTCATAACCAATTTTACGGGATTCGCTCCGTTAGGGCTGGTGATTGTGGCTATGTTCGGAATAGGGGTGGCACAGCATTCGGGTTTCATCGATGCATGTATTCGCAGGGGGGTACGACGTCCACGTGATCCTTGGCGCATTATTCTGCTGGTCATTGTCTTAGGACTGTTGTCCAATATAGTGGGAGATGCAGGATATATCATTCTGTTGCCGATAGCTGCAACTTTGTTCCAGTCCGTCGGTCTGCACCCCATTGGAGGTATAATTACAGCTTATGTTTCAGTCTCTTGTGGCTATAGCGCTAATGTGTTTTTGAGTACATTAGACCCCATGATTGCCTCTGTAACGCAAGAAGCGGCTGATAGGATGAATATTGCTCCGGGGCAGACTGGACCGCTGTGCAATTATTATTTTCTCTTTGTTTCCACGTTCCTGCTTGCATTCATCATTTATCATATTACCCGCAGGAGCTTGTTGCCGCACTTGGGAATGTATGCAGGGGATATTCATTTTAATGGCTACAAACAACTGTCCCGCAAGGAACGGAGAGCTATGTTGGGAGCTGTATTTGCAGGCTTGCTGTATATTGCCATTATTCTGTGGGCTACATTCTCTTCATGGGGTATATTGAGAGGTGTTAATGGCGGATTGACCCGTTCGCCGTTTATTATTGGTATTCTGTTCTTGTTATCTTTGGGGATAGGTTTAATGGGAATGGTGTATGGATTCGCTTCCGGACGTTATCGTACGGACGGTGATGTGATAGAAGGACTTACGCAGCCGATGAAACTGCTGGGCGTTTATTTTGTGATAGCTTTCTTTGCCTCACAGATGTTTGCTTGTTTTGAATATTCCCACTTGGACAAGTGCATTGCCATTTTAGGCGCTAATCTGCTGTCCTCCGCCTCTTTGAGTAGTTTATGGATATTGATTCTCTTCATTCTTTTTACGGCGCTGGTCAATCTCTTTATGGTATCTGCCACAGCTAAATGGGCTTTTATGTCTTTCATTTTTGTTCCGGTATTGGCAAGTATGGGCATTTCGCCGGATATGACCCAATGTGCGTTCCGTATAGGTGACAGTGCAACAAATGCCATAACACCTTTTATGTTCTACATGCCACTTGTCTTGACCTATATGCAGCAATATGATAGGCAATCCACTTATGGTTCACTACTGAAGTATACTTGGAGATATTCTTTAGTCATTCTATTGGCATGGACTGCCTTATTTGTACTTTGGTACATCAGCGGTTTGCCATTAGGACTGTAATGTCATAACCAATGAACAGCCCGCTTTCGATAACCCCGGTAATGGCTTTCAGTTTCTGTTCCAAATCAGGAACAATGTTGCTGAGATGAATGTCAAGAATGAAATTACCGCTTTCGGTAAATACCGGACCGTCTTTTCCTTCTGCAAGACGTAGGCTGATTTTTGAAGCTCCCAATAAGCGTATCTCGTTTTCCACATGGGAGAGAGCATGTGGAAATACTTCCACCGGTATGGGGTATTTGCTCCCCAGTTTGCTGACAAGCTTGCTCTCATCGACAATGATGTAAGTCTTACCACTGCTTTTAATTAGGAGCTTCTCCTTAAACATGGCTCCACCACGTCCTTTGATGAGGTTATTATGCGGATCCACTTCGTCTGCACCGTCGAATGTCCAATCCGGACGCTTATTCCACAGAGTAGTTTGCGGCAGGCCAAGCTGTATACATGTCATCGAAATTTCGGCAGATGCCGGAATGATTTCTATATGCAAAGATTCTTGTTTAACTCGTTGAGCTAATGCAAACAAAGTGAGATAAACGGTAGAGCCGGAGCCTGCTCCTATGACATCACCGTCTTTGGCCAGTCCGGCAATCTCCTGGGCTACCAATTCCTTACTCGCCTTATTGCTGATTTTATTTGACCATTGCAATTCCTGTATCAACTGATTTTCCCATTCCATCTCTTTAAAATTTAGTTGTTATTACTCTTTCATTCATTTTCGGGTCAATGCTACTTTTCCTACTTGAATATTCCTCCATATTTTTACTTTTTATAATTAGTAACATTGATAATTTGCAAAATGTTTTAATACATCTGTATATAAATACCGTGTATCTTGTTTGTAAAGGTAACTAATCATTACTTTTTATGTAGCAAATGAGCCTTTTATACATAGGTAACGAAAAAAGGTGATACAAAAATTTGCAATATTCGTAAAAAAGCGTACCTTTGCACCGCAATTAAGGCTGGTTCCGTAGCTCAGCTGGATAGAGCAACGCCCTTCTAAGGCGTGGGTCTTGCGTTCGAATCGCAACGGAATCACAGGAAAAAGGAAGCTTCAAGACATCGTTGACGTGTTTTTGGGTTTCCTTTTTTATTTTTCCCGCCACGCTTCCCCTCCCTGCACTCCATTGGCTGAGGGCATATAAAAAAGAAGTGTACCAAAATCAGGAAACCGAGTCCCTGATTTCAGCACACTCCAACCTTAACAAACCCAAAAGTCAGAAGAAGGTTGCTTAAACGCAACCTCCTATTTCGTTTTCTTCAATACAACCGCTGTACGTGCAGGCACATACAGTTTCAACCATTCTTTTTTCTCCTTCTTGTAAAGAGGGTCGGGCATGGTAAAATGCTTGATGGTATCGTCGCTGAAGCCATAACCTCCGTAAGCGGGATTATCGGTATTCAGGATGACTTCATAAGAGCCGGCCGGCACAAGGAAACCATAATCGGTAAACGACTGCTTCGGATTGAAATTGAAGACAAAGACCAGATCCTTACGCATATAGGCCAAAATCTGATCGCTATCGTTATGCCAGATTTCCTGCACAGGCGTATCCTGGAAATTGCGAATGCCCTTGATGACCGACAGCATGGCAATATCGAAATCGCCCAAATAGTGATAAGCCAGGTTATGATTATCGACCAAATCCCACTGACGACGCGCATACTTGCACGACCAGCCGTTGCCTTCACGCGGAAAATCGATCCACTCGGGGTGGCCGAACTCATTTCCCATGAAGTTCAGGTAACCACCGTTGATGGTAGTGGCAGTAAGCAGACGAATCATCTTATGAAGGGCTATGCCGCGGTGCACACGATAGTTCTCATCACCTTTCTGCATATGCCAATACATGTCCGCATCAATCAGGCGAAAAATGATGGTCTTGTCGCCCACAAGTGCCTGATCGTGGCTTTCGACATACGAGATAGTCTTTTCGTCCTTACGGCGATTGGTTACTTCCCAAAACATGCTGGAGGGTTTCCAATCCTCATCTATCTTTTCCTTGATGGTCTTGATCCAATAATCAGGGATGTTCATGGCCATGCGGTAGTCGAAGCCATATCCGCCGTCTTCATACTTGGCTGCCAATCCGGGCATGCCCGATACTTCTTCGGCGATGGTAATGGCATTGGGCTTGATCTGATGAATCAGACGATTGGCAAGGGTCAGGTAACAGATGGCGTTATCGTCCTCGTGACCATTGAAATAGTCGCCATAATTGCAGAAGGCCTCACCCAACCCATGACTATAGTAGAGCATGGATGTGACGCCATCGAAACGGAAGCCATCGAAATGATACTCTTCCAACCAATACTTGCAATTGGACAGCAGGAAATGAATCACCTCGTTTTTCCCATAGTCGAAACACAATGAATCCCAAGCCGGATGCTCATGACGGTCGCCCGGATAGAAATACTGGTTGGGATCGCCAGCCAGATTGCCCAATCCTTCCACCTCGTTCTTTACGGCATGCGAATGTACGATATCCATGATGACAGCAATGCCCATGCCGTGAGCCGTATCGATCAGTTCCTTCAGTTCGTCGGGAGTGCCGAAACGCGAGGATGCCGCAAAGAAGCTGGACACATGGTAACCGAAACTTCCATAATATGGATGTTCCTGAATGGCCATAATCTGAATGCAATTATAACCGTCTTTTACGATGCGTGGAAGCACATTCTCTTGAAACTCTTTATAAGTCCCGATTTTTTCTTCTTGTTGAGCCATTCCGATATGGCACTCGTAAATGAGCAACGGGACATTTTTTGCCGGTTTGAACACCCTTTTTTTCATCTTATAGGGCTTCTCGGGATCCCAAACCTGGGCACTGAAAATCTTTGTCTGCTCGTCCTGAACAACACGTGTGGCCCATGCGGGGATACGTTCGCCTTGTCCACCCTCCCAATGCACCATCATCTTGTACAAATCGCCATGCTTCATGGCACCGGCGGGCAACTTGATTTCCCAATTGCCATTGGCCTTACGCTTCAAGCTGTATTTCTTTTCTTCCTTCCAGCCGTTGAAGGTTCCAATCAGGTATATTTGAGTGGCATTAGGTGCCCATTCACGAAATACCCATCCGTCGGCCGTGCGATGCAAGCCAAAATATAAGTAACCGGACGCAAAGTCGGACAAAGTATGCTTTCCTTTGTTGGTCAGTTCGGCTTCCTTGTCGATGGCATGCTGATGACGGCCATTGATCGCGTCGGCATAAGGCTCAAGCCACGGGTCGTTTTTAATCAAGTTCAATGTTTCCATAAAATACAATCTTAGGATTCGTTATATTCAGACTTTAATTTTCACAATAATCTTTTTCACGCCCTTGGGTGTAATGCCGGGCGCATGGACATCCTGCGGGAAGAAGATGGCAAACATACCGGGCTTGACGGTCAGATAGCTTTCAGCAGGTCCGTCGAAGAACATGATGTCTTTTTCAGCATTGTAAGGGGTGCTGACCGGCAATCCCTCCTGAAGCGGCGTATAGCCCATGACCTCCACATCCGAAACCGGAATCTGAATGTCGATGTACTCCTTGTGAGCTTCCAAACGGGCCTCTTCGGAAGTTTTAGGCTGGGTTTGAGCAACATTTACCCAAAGTTCCTTACCCTTCAACTCCTTTTTTCCTATCTCCAGCGTCGCCCAATCAGTAGATTTCAAGAACTCGGCGACTTGTGCAAACAGGGGGTGAAGCGAAACGTATTCCCCTATATGTTCCAATTTGTCTATTACCATAGTTTTAAGATGTTAATTGGTTATTATCACATATGCTTTATTCATATTCGAACTCATCAATCGTATAATTTATAAAGTCGGAAAAGCGCTTCATTTGCCTGAAGATGTCTTCCGTCCGATCCAAGAAATCCGATTCGGTAAAGAAACTGTCGGGCACACTGCAGGCAACCGTATATTCCTTGCATTGCAGATACTTCAGATAGGGATAATCTTTGGAAAATCCTTTGGGAGCCGATTTCAGGAAACTTTCTCCAACGACAGGAAAGTATTGCTTGAACCGGGGGTCTTCGACAATGCTGCGATATTCGGTCATATTGTCGTAAACGGCTTGCCTCAAAGCACGAAGCAAAGGTGACGGAAGACAATAACTTCCGCCCGCCAGCAGGCAGTTGTCCGGCTGAAGGTGGACATAATAACCGCAATGATATGACTTTTTCCCTTTCGGATTGATATAGCCGCCGATGTGTATCTTATAGGGAGTTTTGTCTTCCGAGAAACGCGTATCCCTGTATATGCGGTAAGTGCAATCTTTGGGCTCAATGCAACGGACACTCTCATCGAACAAGGAAATCCGAGAGATGACGGCAGATAATAAGTTGTCGAACTCAGTGCGAGCCGTTTCGTAGTAATCACGATGGGCATTGAACCATTCACGATTGTTGTTGGCTGCCAGATCTTTTAGAAATTGGAATATAACAGGTATATCCATACATCCATCTACATTTCTTTATTTATTTGACAAACTTACAAATAATTTTTTGAACAAACGAAGAAGTATGAGAAAAAGAAACAAAAAAGCCGTGCCGGCAAAAACAATCCATGATCATTTTGCCGACACAGCTTATCTGATTTTCTACAGAGCAGGTTGTCTATTCCGACACCTGTCGCTGTCTAACACTTTCAACAATCAATTGAACCAGCGAACATAGCAGAAGTCCTGACGATGGGGCAGATCGGGGTTCTTGGGGAACATACGGTAAGCCACTTTGAAACTTCCTGCATTTTCCAGTTTGTGCTTAGCACGGAAGGTATAAAGAGTACCCTCTTTCTTCACCACTTCGAACGGCTCGACTGAATATACATGCTGTTTGCCATCACCGGCAGTGTAAGTTGTTACCAATTCGAGGCCGATTGCATCGTCCAAGCCTTTTTCGTCGATGACGTATGTGATGGAATATTCCTTTCCGCTTTCGATGGATGCTTGCTTGATTTCTTCCGACTTCTCGCAAGAGACGATCTCGATGCTGTCCCACTTCTCGGCTACCATTTCCTTCCAAGCAGCAATTTCCTTGGCCTTGGCATAGTTGTCGGCAGCCAGCAGATGGAAGCGTTTGGCCTCCTTGTTGTAGAACTTGTTGTAGTAATCGTCCAACTGACGTTTCATCGTATAATGAGGCGCAATCTGAGCGATAGAGTTCTTGATGGTCTTGATCCATCCTTCGGAGTATCCCTTCTTATTGCGTGCATAATACAAGGGCAGGATTTCTGTTTCGAGGATGCTGTAGATGGTAGCGGCATCGAGCTGATCCTGATGTTCCTGATTCTGATAAGTACGCTTCTCGGTCAAAGCCCAACCTGCGCCTTCACGATAGCCTTCGAGCCACCAGCCGTCGAGCACGGAGAAGTTGATAACACCATTCATCAACGCCTTTTCGCCTGACGTACCGGATGCTTCGAGCGGACGGGTCGGAGTGTTCAGCCAGATGTCAACACCCGATATAAGGCGACGCGCCAACTGCATGTCGTAGTTCTCGAGGAAGATGATCTTGCCCAGGAACTCGGGACGACGTGAGATTTCGATGATCTTCTTGATCAATCCCTGGCCGGCACCATCGTGCGGGTGAGCCTTACCTGTGTACAGGAACTGAACAGGATAGTCGGGATTATTTACAATTTTAGCCAGACGATCGAGATCGGTGAACAACAGGTGTGCACGCTTGTAAGTGGCAAAACGACGACCGAATCCAATCAGCAATGCGTTCGGATTGATCTTGTCGAGCAGGGATACGATGCGCGAAGGATCGCCCTGATTCTTCAGCCAGCTTTCGCGGAACTGACGACGGATGAAGTCGATCAGCTTGTTCTTCAACGCCATGCGGGTCTTCCAGATTTCTTCATCGGGTACGTTATAGATGGCTTCCCAGATCTTTGCATTCGACTGGTCGAACCAGAAGTTTTCGTCGAAGTGAGCGGCATAAAGCTGTTTCCATTCGGTGGCGCTCCAGGTGGGGAAGTGTACGCCGTTGGTCACATAACCTACGTGCATTTCTTCGGGGAAGTAGCCCTTCCAGATAGGCGCAAACATCTCCTGCGATACTTTTCCGTGCAGCCAGCTTACGCCGTTGACTTCCTGAGAAGTGTTGCAGGCAAAGATTGACATACAGAAGCGCTCGCCCTTGTCGCCGGGGTTGTTGCGTCCCAGATCCATCAGATCGTCCCAGGTAATGCCCATTCTTGAAGGATAACCGCCCATGTACTTGCCAAACAGACCTTCGTCGAAGTAGTCGTGACCGGCAGGCACCGGTGTATGTACGGTGTAAAGCGAAGAAGCACGAACCAGCTCGATTGCCTGGTTGTAGGTCAAACCTTCGGCAACGTAGTCGCAGATACGCTGTACGTTGATGAGGGCAGCATGTCCTTCGTTGCAATGATAAATGTCTTTCTTGATGCCCAGTTTCTTCAGCGTCAGGATACCGCCGATACCCAACAGGATTTCCTGTTTCAGACGGTTTTCCCAGTCACCACCATACAACTGGTGAGTGATGGAGCGGTCGAATTCGCTGTTCATCTCGTTGTCCGTATCCAGCAGATACAGGGAGATACGTCCTACGTTGACTCTCCATACATAGGCATGTACGTAGTAGTCGAGGTAAGGTACGTCAACGATCACCTGCTGTCCGTTTTCATCGAGCACACGGTCGATGGGCAGCTGGCCAAAGTTTTGTGCTTCGTAGTTGGCTATCTGCTGACCGTCCATCGACAAGGTCTGTGTGAAGTAGCCATAACGATAGAGAAAGCCGACGGCGCACAAGTCAACGTTGCTGTCGGAAGCTTCTTTCAGATAGTCGCCAGCCAATACGCCGAGACCTCCTGAATATATTTTAAGTACGTGGTTCAAACCGTATTCCATGCTGAAGTAGGCCACGGAAGGACGAGTCTTGTCCGGCTCTACATCCATATAATGACGGAACTTGGAGTAAACTGCCTCTAATCTGCGAAGAATAACATCATCATTCGCCAATGCCTCAAGCTTGGCAAAGCTCATACGTTCCAACAGTAAGACGGGATTTTGTCCCACTTCTTTCCAGAGAGCCGGATCAAGGTCTTTAAACAACTCAGTAGCTTCATAGTTCCACGACCACCAGATGTTTCGTGCCAATTCAGACAACTTCTCCAGTTTTTCAGGAATATGAGATTTCACATTCACTTCCCTCCAATTCGGAGTGTTTACATTACTAACTTTAATCTTCATTGTATGATAACTTGATTGATAAATAAATTCGTTAACCCAACAGACGCTTCATGGCATTGCGCAGGGCGATGTCATAAGCTTCGTAATAATATTGAATAAAGTGCTTCCACAGGGCCTGTTCGGCAACCTGGCTTGCCCTTTTGCGTATTTCTTTGATTTCGGCATCAGTCTTGGCCGAGAATGCCGAGATGGTATCCTTAATGCCGTCGGCCACTTCCGAATAGTTGTAGTCGGAACGATGCAGCACCTCCACCCCGTCGTCGATGCCATGCTGGTTTTTCAGGCTTTTCACCCAAAGCCCGAATCCGGCAAGGTCGGTCGTCACGGTAGGCACATGGAAGGCGACACTCTCCAGCGGCGTATATCCCCAGGGCTCGTAATACGAGGGATAGACACTGAGGTCTTCGCCGATGATGACGTCGTAGTAGTGCTTGTTGAGGATGCCGTCTTTACCATCCAGATAGCAGGGCACGAAGATGACCTTGACGTTGTCTTCGGGTCGGTTGCCCATACCTAAGTATTTGAGCATGTCCAATACCTGGTCGTGCGTCATGTTGCGCAGCCAGTGGGTGATGAAGGGGCACTCCAGAGGGGTGGTGTATTTTTCGTCTTTCTTCTTCAGCCGCTCCTGCAGGTCTTCGCGCGGATCGCCTACCCATCCGGGTACGTTGACGAATGCCAGCACTTTCTTCTTCAGGTTCTTATCGCGGTTGAGGCGGTTCAGCGACTCCAAAAAGACGTTGATGCCTTTGTTCTTGAACTCGTATCGTCCGCTTGTGCCTACAATCAGCGTGTCATCGCCCAGGTTGTCGCCCAACACGCAGTTGGCTACGCGCAACATCAATGCTCGCGCGCGCTTGCGTTTATTGGTGAACGTGACACCTTTGGGGACAAAATCGTCTTCGAAGCCATTCATCAGGATGACGTCGGCCGACTTGTCGAGCAGTTCGCGGCATTCGTTGTTGGTAATCTCGCTGACGGTTGTAAAACAATCGACATTGTGCGCCGTCTGCTTTTCGATGGAGTGCTTGGATTGCATGTTCAGTTCGACGGCCATCTGATCGCCGTTGTAGGCAAAGAGATAATCGTAAAGCGGTTTGTCATTTCCCGCTATTGAACGGCCGATGGACGTGGCGTGTGTAGTGAAGATGGTAGCTATCTCGGGGACGGCTGTCCGCAGATAGAGGGCTCCCATGCCTGTCATCCACTCGTGTGCCTGAAAAATGACTTTGTCGTCGGCCGTGAGGTTATACCGATAAAAACTCTCCACAACTTTTCCTGAAGCATAGGCAAACATGGAGGCTTCGTCGTAGTCGCCATAAGCGTGCAGCGAATCGACCTGGAAACGATTCCACATATCAGTATAGATTTCATTCTTTTGTGAATAAAACGGCTGAAAATCGACCAGGATCACGATGGGTTCACCGGGTACTTGCCAGCGTCCCACGCGCACGGACAAGTGGTCGTGCTCTGTCGCATATTTTTTCCACGCTGCGCATAGATTTTCTGATTCGGCAAACAGCGGATTTTCCTTTCCCTTCCAAAAGTCCGGACCTATAAAGATCACTCTGTCACGAAACTTGTTTTGTAAAGTGTTTGCCCTTGTTGACAAAACCGTATAAATACCACCGACTTTATTGCATACCTCCCAACTTGCTTCAAAGATGTAATCGGGGGTTAGTAGTTCCTTAGCCATATATGTCATTATATCTCAACTTTATTGTGCCCGCAAAAATACATATTATTCTTTGAAAAATAGCCTTTTACTTAAAAAAACTAACGAGAAAAATCTGTTTTCGGCATTTCTAAAACGCCACAACAGCATGCAGGACACTTTTGAGAATCTGCCTTACTGAATGCCTACGGCCTCCGGACGGCACCTGCCCTATGCTGCCCCGGCCGATCTGAGAAACAGGGTCAGGAGTTCCCGATTGGCTTCTCCGTCGATTTCCAGCTCTCTCTTTTCTTCGAAAAGGCTGAGCGAGCGGGGGCACTCGCCACAGATATCCACGCCGATCACCGATTCTTTACTCAGGATGATGCCCAGCAGGTGTTCGAGTTCGTCAAGCGAAAGCGAGCCCTGATCCCAGTTGGTGGCGGCCGACGCGGCATTCAGCACGTCTTTATCGACCGAGATGTAGATGGGGCAATCGATATGTTCTTCGGAGAAGCGGCGCCAGCTTTCCTCGTGCGACAAGTCGGTTTCGCTATAGCACTTCACCTTGTCGCCATAACCCGTCGTCATGGCTTCGACCAGCTTTTCGGCAGCCCCCACGATGAACACCTTGTGCAGGAAGGAATTGGTTTCGAGCACGTCCTTTACCCACGACCCGCACGACAGCATGTCTTCGAACAGCGTAGGTTGCATGTCGGGGTGATGGTCGAAAACAACCAGCGAGAAAGGTTCGCGAATCTTATCCGTCCACAACTTGCTCAGGTAGTGATAGTTGCCCGAATCGATGAAGTGAATGCCATCGGGCGGAAAGGGAGCCATCTTCGCTTCGAGGCAGCGACGGGCGTCGGCATCGCAATAGCAATCCACGCCATTCAGATCGGTGCAGTCGATCCATCGGAAGCGACGGTTGTTCACGAAGTGTTCTTCTTCATATACACGGGTGAAGTTCATCAGGATGATGTTCGGCTTCATCGGCGGCCTCCTTCCATGGTTACGGCCACTTTGATGACCCCGTCGGCGCGAAGCACACTGCCATGCTTGATGTGCAAGTCGCTGGTACAGATGCTTCCCAGGGTGACACGCACCAGTGCGTCGCGCGGATCAATCAACCGTGGCATCGGTTTCTCGACGAGAGCAAACCTCCCTTTCTCGATATAAGTATATGCAAGCATTTCTTGTATTTCCTCCTTTTTATAAAGTCAAATGGCAGACACAAACATACGAATAAAATCCGATAAGGCGTCTCGCTTGCAGATACTAATTTCATCCCTGCCACACACGGACGAAAAAAAATAGCAACTCAGCATCGATACATCCGAAGAAAAAAATTCGTAACTTGCGCCGCCAAAATGGGTTCCTAAGTTGAAGGAGTTAAAGAAGTTAAGGGAAGTTATCGCCCACCAAGGTGGGCTTGGAAGTTAAAGCCGATAGTTCGAGTGTAGGGTCGATATCCTTTTTCAAAAAGGTACTGGCGCGACTCCTTAAATTCATAGTTTCCTAACTGCCCGCTAAACCCAAAAACTCAGAAACTCAAAACTTAAAAACTCAAAAACTTAAAAACTCAAAAACTTAAAAACTTAAAACTTAAAACTTAAAACCTAACGCCACATATGGCCGACAATTATCTTGAAAACCAGTTCGAACAATACCAGGCACGAAAAGCCGCCTGGGAGAGAGAGAAGAAACTTGGCAAAAGGAAAGCGCACCCCACCACCCGGCCGACAGCCGACAAGGCGGCACCTGCCGAAAACGTAACGCCTGACACAGGGACAACACCGCCCTCGTGCGTGGATTGCGGCACCCAAAACTGCAAGTACAAGACCAAGACTTATCCCGACTTCTGCCTCACTACCCACCTCGACCCCGCCGACCGGCAATGGGCACTGGAGCGCTACGACGAAGGGCGCAACCACGACATCATGGTGGCCAGCGCCGAAGTCGAGTACGAAGGCTATTGCCAATGGACACGCGTGGAGGAAATCATGCGCTTTGCCCGTAAGATAGGCGCCCACAAGATAGGCATCGCCAACTGCATCGGCCTTGTCAGCGAAGCGCGCATCTTCGCCCGCATCCTGCGCGAAAACGGCTTCGAGGCCTATTCCGTCGTCTGCAAGGTGGCCGGACAGGCCAAGTCGTCGGTAGGCATCCCGCAGCAATGCGAAAGCATCGGAGCGGCCATGTGCAACCCCATCCTGCAGGCACGCCTGCTGAACAAGGCCAAGACCGACCTGAACGTAGTCATCGGCTTGTGCGTAGGGCACGACAGCCTCTTCTACAAATACTCCGAGGCCTACGTCACCACGCTGGTCACCAAGGATCGGGTGACGGGCAACAACCCCGCCGCCACGCTCTACACCGCCCATTCGTATTATCGTAAAAAACTGTCGCCCGACCCACAACCATAAGCCCCCGTCCGACGCCCTATGCTTCACCCATTTACAACGCTCATATCGCACCTCACCCTACCCCGGAAGTTCACCTACCCCTTCTGCTACACACCCCATCCCCTCTGCCTGCGCGCCGCCTACGAAGTGCAGGAGTATCTGAAGCAACAGAAGCAATGGAAAAGCGAGCTGGACGCCGGCAAAATGTTCGGCGTACTGGTGGTGCGCACGCCCGACGACCGGTTGGGCTACCTGGCCGCCTTTTCGGGCACCCTGGCAGGCAGCAACGTACACCCCTTCTTCGTGCCGCCCGTGTATGACATGCTTCAACCCGACGGCTTCTTCCTGCAGGAAGAAAAGCAGATAGAAGAGATGAACGCCCAGATCGACACCATGGCCAACGACCCGAAATACTTAGAGATGAAAGCCACGCTGACGCGAAAAGAACGAGCCACCGCCGCCGTCCTCGACGACGCCAAAAACGCGATGAGGGAAGCCCGCCTGCTACGCGACAAGCGACGCAAAGAAACCGTCATGAGCCCCAAGGGCAAACTATCGGCCAAGGAAGAAGCCGAGATGATACGCGAAAGCCAGTTTCAGCGAGCCGAATACAAACGCTTGGAGAAGAAGCTGACCGCCCCCCTCGAAGCCCTGCGCGAAGAAATCGATCAGATGGAGGACCGGATCTTCCGGCTGAGGTGGAAGCGGAAACACCTTTCGGCAGGGTTGCAGCAACGACTGTTCAAGAAGTTCGAGCTGCTCAACGCCAAAGGCGAGGTGAAAAACGTGTTCGACATCTTCAAGGAGATCCAGAAATTCCCGCCCGCGGGTTCGGGCGAATGCGCCGCCCCCAAACTGCTGCAACAAGCCTACCTGCACGGTTGGCAACCCATCGCCATGGCCGAATTCTGGTGGGGGCAGTCGCCCAAAACCGAAATACGCCGCCAGGGCAACTTCTACCCTGCCTGCCAGGGCAAGTGCGGCCCTATCCTGGCGCACATGCTCGTGGGCCTCGACGTGGAAGACAACCCCATGCAAGGCTTGCAGACGGCCATGCAGCCGCTGTCCATCGTCTATGAGGACGAATGGATGGTCGTGGTCGATAAGCCGGCGGGCATGCTCTCGGTGCCGGGCAAGGAGAAAGGATGCGTCTCGGTGTACAGCATCATGCGCCAGCGCTACCCCGACGCCGAAGAACCCATGATCGTGCATCGGCTGGACATGGCTACCTCGGGGCTGATGATCGTCTGCAAGGCAAAGCGCGCGCATCAGGCGCTTCAGAAGCAATTCGAAGAACACCTGGTGCGCAAACGCTACGTCGCCCTGCTCGATGGCAACGTGCGCAACCTGAAGGGGCGCATCGAACTGCCCCTCTGCCCCGACCCTCACGACCGACCGCGCCAACTGGTGCACGCCCTCTACGGCAAGGAGGCCATCACCGAGTACGAGGTACTGAGCAAGCGCAACAACCGCACGCTGGTAGCCTTCTATCCGCTGACGGGGCGCACCCACCAACTGCGCGTGCACGCCGCCCACCCGCTGGGGTTGGATTGCCCCATCGTGGGCGATGAGCTGTACGGACGCAAGGGTCAACGCCTGTGCCTGCATGCCGAGTCGCTGGAGTTCACCCACCCCGTCACGGGCAAGAAGATGCACATCCGACGGAAAGCAGAGTTCACGCAAGAATACAATTCCGCACCCACCGACAACCTCGACACCTCCGACCTATGACCACCTCGCGCATCGAACAAGAACAGCAAACCGTCCGCCAGATGATACGCCTCTACTGCCGGCGGAAGGAGAAAAACAAAAGCCTGTGCTCAGCTTGCCGCGAGCTGGAGGAGTATGCCTGCAAACGCCTGTCGCGCTGCCCCTTCGGCGAGGCAAAACCCACCTGCCGCCTGTGCACCGTGCATTGCTACAAGCCGCAGATGAAGCAGCGCATGAAGGAAGTGATGCGCTACGCCGGCCCCCGGATGCTGCTCTATCATCCGATAGCGGCCATCCGGCATTTGTGGAGGGAGTATTTCAAGAAATGAACGCGGCGGACAGGAATGCGGTAGTAAAAAAAATCACCACGAATTGCACGAATTACCACAGAAAACGATAATAATCTGTGACAATCCGCACCATTCGTGGTGAAACATCGAAAAAACGCCGCAGCGAAAACTCAATTGAAGTAGTACAGGAAGACGGCCACGCCTTCGAGGGCCTTCTTCTTCTCGCCCTCAATCTCGATGGCAAACTTGATTTCGGCCTTGGCCACGCCGCGCAGATTGGCCAGCGACTGAAGGTCGGCCACCAGACGGATGCGCTGCCCCGACAGGACGGCCTGTCCGAACTTCATCTTCTCCATGCCATAGTTGATCATCATCTTCAGGTTGTTCACCTCGATGATCTGTCCCCACAGGTAAGGCAGCATCGAAAGGGTCAGATAGCCGTGCGCGATGGTGCTGTGGAAGGGACTTTCGGCCTTGGCGCGCTCGGTGTCCACGTGAATCCACTGATGGTCGAGCGTGGCGTCGGCAAACAGGTTGATGCGCTCCTGCGGCAATTCTACATAGTCGGACACGCCGATGCGCTGTCCTACCAACTTTTCAAAATCCTCGTACGAATTGATAACAACTTTTTCCATAAATTCCTTTTTAGATTTATAACGGCGCGCAAATATCGTTTTTTTTCGTGGAAAAGACAAAAGAATCAGTACAAGGATTGCCGCACAAACCAATTTTGGCGTATATTTGCACAAAGTCCGCCCCCGCCAAAGGCACACAACAACCGGCGGACAAAAACCCTACAGAAGAACCGAAAAGACATGATATCGCAGAAAGAATTCACCCTGACGCCCCACTGCAGGGGCTTCCACTTAGTGACCGACGAAATAGTGCGCAACCTGCCTCCACTGCCCGAAACGGGGCTGCTGCACCTGTTCATCAAGCACACCTCGGCCGCGCTGAGCATCAACGAGAATGCCGACCCCGACGTGCAGACGGACATGACCGCCATCTTCGACCGCTTAGTGCGCGAACGCGAACCCTACTACCAACACACCTGCGAGGGCGACGACGACATGCCGGCGCACGCCAAATCGACGCTGGTGGGCGCCTCGATCACCATCCCCATCAGCCACGGACGCCTGAACATGGGCATCTGGCAGGGCATCTACCTGTGCGAGTTCCGAAACCGGGGCGGAGGACGGAGGATTGTGGCGACGGTTGTGGGATGAATGAAAAAAATGAGGAATGAAGAATGAAGAATGAAGAATGAAGAATGAAGAATTTAAAAAAATGAAGAATGAAGAATGAAGAATGAAGAATTTACCATTAATCATTAACCATTAACCATTATCCATTATCCATTATCCATTATCCATTATCCATTATCCATTATCCACCGCCCTTAAAATGAAACAAAAACCATTCCCCATCATACTGACCGCCGCCATCGCCCTGTGCATCGGCGCCGCCCTGCCCCTGCTGACGGGGGGAAGCCAGTTCGACCCGACGCGCCACTCGGTGAAGTCCGAAGTGCCCTACTGCGTGACGCCGCCCAGCGTGCCCGACCGCATTGTCTTTGCCGGGCAAATCATCGACCTGAAGCGCTACGACCACCGCGAACGGATGGACCGCGAACTGATGTCGTTCACCTACATGCACTCCAGCACCATGCTCACCATCAAGCGCGCCAACCGCTACTTCCCCATCATCGAGCCCATCCTGAAGGAAAACGGCGTGCCCGACGACTTCAAGTACTTAGCCGTCATCGAGAGCAGCCTCAACACCCTGGCGCGAAGTCCGGCCGGAGCCGCAGGCCTGTGGCAATTCATGCCCGCCACGGGGCGCGAATACGGGCTGGAGGTGAATGCCAACATCGACGAACGCTACCACGTGGAGAAGGAGACGCGCGCCGCCTGCCGCTACCTGAAGGAGGCTTACGAGCGCTTCGGCAACTGGCTGTGCGTGGCCGCCTCGTACAACGCCGGACAGGGGCGCATCTCGTCCGAAATGAAGAAGCAGCTGGCCGACCAGGCGGTTGACCTGTGGCTCGTGGAAGAAACCTCGCGCTACATGTTCCGCCTGCTGGCCGCCAAGGCCGTCATCAGCGAGCCGCAGCGCTACGGCTTCCTGCTGAAACGCGAACACCTGTATCCGCCCATCCCCTACCGCGAAGTGACCGTCAACACCGGCATCGATTCGCTGGCCGTCTTTGCCCGCCGCCAGGGCATCACCTACGCCCAGCTGAAGGATGCCAACCCCTGGCTGCGCGAACGCTCGCTGGCCAACAAAAGCCGCCGCACCTACGTGCTGAAGATTCCCACACAGACGGGCTTGCACTACGACCCGCGGCAGACGGTGCCTCATCGACGGGAGTGGGTGATCGACTGAACGGACGCCCCCTCCCCGTCCCTCCTCGTCAAAAACTGGTTCCTCGTCAACTTGTCAACTTGCCCCCCCGTCGTCAACTTGTCAACTGACCCCCTCGTCAACTCGTCAACTGACCCCTTGTCAACTGCCCCCTCGTCAACTTGTCAACTGCCCACTTGTCCGCCTCACGCCTCGGCAAAGATACGGACATGCGGGCGGAGAACCATAAAACAGGCGCCCGAACTATGTGAAAATCTGTTAAGGAAACAGGCATTTTATGTTAAAATTGCTAAGTCGTTGAAAGTCAGCGCCTCGCAGAGGAACTATATCCGATTCACCCCGTTTTGTTTATTTTTATTTGCAAAATTGTGACTGACGGCTGAAAATCGGTTTTGGGTGGTTGCAATTACAAATGACAATTACAGTCAGGTGATTTTCAATTCTCAAAAATG
>OMCT01001042.1_pt1 | contig 17980 bp, 17 predicted proteins | sample 1674301 | NCBI WGS metagenome assembly OMCT01 (sample SAMEA103958158, study PRJEB25191) | human gut metagenome
TGGTCAAAGCACGCAAAAAAGCGATGGACGCCGATGTGGTGGTGGTAAACCATCATCTCTTTCTGGCGGATATGGTGGTGAAAGAGAGTGGATTTGGCGAACTGATCCCGGAAGCTGACGTCATGATCTTCGACGAAGCCCACCAACTGCCCGACATTGCCAGCCAGTATTTTGGTCAGTCACTCTCCAGTAGACAACTGCTCGACCTGGCAAAAGACATCACCATCGCCTATCGCACCGAATTAAAAGATACTCAGCAGTTACAAAAGTGCGCCGACCGCCTTGCCCAGAGCGCGCAGGATTTTCGTCTGCAACTCGGTGAGCCTGGTTATCGTGGCAACCTGCGCGAACTGCTAGCTAATCCGCAAATTCAACGGGCGTTTTTACTGCTCGATGACACCCTGGAACTTTGTTATGACGTGGCGAAACTGTCGCTGGGGCGTTCCGCCTTGCTGGATGCGGCATTTGAGCGCGCCACGTTGTATCGTACGCGGCTGAAACGGCTAAAAGAGATCAATCAGCCGGGCTACAGCTACTGGTACGAATGCACTTCGCGCCATTTTACTCTGGCACTCACGCCGCTCAGCGTGGCGGATAAATTCAAAGAGTTAATGGCGCAAAAACCCGGTAGCTGGATCTTTACCTCAGCAACGCTGTCGGTGAACGACGATCTGCATCATTTCACCTCGCGGCTTGGCATTGAACAGGCAGAGTCGTTGCTGTTACCCAGCCCCTTTGATTACAGCCGCCAGGCGTTACTCTGTGTGCCGCGCAACCTGCCGCAAACCAATCAACCGGGCTCCGCACGGCAACTGGCGGCAATGTTGCGACCGATCATCGAAGCTAACAACGGTCGTTGTTTTATGCTTTGTACCTCGCACGCCATGATGCGCGATCTTGCCGAGCAGTTCCGCGCTACCATGACGCTTCCCGTATTATTGCAGGGGGAAACCAGCAAAGGGCAATTGTTGCAGCAATTTGTCAGTGCCGGTAACGCGCTTCTTGTGGCAACCAGCAGTTTCTGGGAGGGGGTGGATGTGCGTGGCGATACATTGTCATTGGTTATTATCGACAAATTGCCGTTTACCTCGCCGGATGATCCATTGTTAAAAGCGCGCATGGAAGATTGCCGTTTGCGTGGTGGTGACCCGTTCGATGAAGTACAACTGCCGGATGCGGTGATTACTCTCAAGCAGGGAGTAGGGCGACTGATTCGCGACGCTGACGATCGCGGCGTGCTGGTGATTTGCGATAATCGGCTGGTGATGCGCCCTTACGGCGCGACGTTTCTCGCCAGTCTGCCGCCCGCGCCGCGCACCCGTGACATTGCCCGTGCGGTTCGTTTCCTTGCGATACCATCCTCCAGGTAATTTGTTACGGAGTATGGTATGATGCGCCCCTTTTTATTGATCTAAGCACGAAGACCCATGCGAATTCTGGCTATCGATACCGCGACAGAGGCCTGCTCTGTCGCCCTGTGGAACGACGGTACTGTCAACGCTCATTTTGAGCTTTGCCCTCGTGAACATACTCAACGAATCTTACCGATGGTGCAGGATATCCTGACCACCAGTGGAACTTCCCTGACGGACATAAATGCTCTGGCTTACGGGCGCGGCCCCGGTAGCTTTACCGGCGTGCGCATTGGTATTGGCATCGCGCAAGGGCTGGCGCTTGGCGCGGAATTACCGATGATTGGCGTCTCCACGCTAATGACGATGGCGCAAGGGGCGTGGCGCAAAAACGGCGCAACACGCGTGCTGGCAGCCATTGACGCGCGAATGGGCGAAGTTTACTGGGCCGAATATCAGCGTGATGAAAACGGTATCTGGCACGGTGAAGAAACCGAAGCCGTACTGAAACCTGAACTCGTTCATGAACGGATGCAACAGCTTTCCGGCGAATGGGTGACGGTAGGGACGGGCTGGCAAGCCTGGCCGGATCTCGGTAAAGAGAGCGGTTTGGCCCTGTGCGATGGCGAAGTGTTACTACCCGCTGCAGAAGATATGCTGCCGATTGCTTGTCAGATGTTTGCCGAGAGTAAAACGGTGGCGGTGGAACATGCCGAACCGGTTTATTTACGTAACAACGTCGCATGGAAGAAACTTCCGGGCAAAGAATGAATCTTAAGAGTATGCCCTGAGAAAAAAGGAGTCGCATCATGGCGGTTCAAAAGAATGTTATCAAAGGCATACTGGCAGGTACGTTTGCGCTAATGCTCAGCGGTTGTGTCACTGTGCCGGACGCCATTAAAGGCAGCAGTCGCACGCCGCAACAAGATTTAGTTCGGGTGATGAGTGCGCCGCAGCTGTACGTTGGTCAGGAGGCTCGCTTTGGCGGCAAAGTGGTTGCGGTACAAAACCAGCAAGGGAAAACCCGCCTGGAAATTGCTACCGTACCGCTGGACAGCGGTGCCAGACCGACGCTGGGAGAACCTTCTCGCGGTCGCATTTATGCTGATGTGAACGGTTTTCTGGACCCGGTCGATTTCCGTGGACAACTGGTTACGGTAGTTGGGCCAATCACCGGTGCGGTTGACGGCAAAATCGGCAACACGCCCTATAAATTTATGGTGATGCAGGTAACGGGTTACAAACGTTGGCATTTAACCCAGCAGGTGATTATGCCGCCTCAGCCGATTGATCCATGGTTTTATGGCGGTCGTGGCTGGCCCTATGGCTACGGCGGATGGGGCTGGTATAATCCCGGCCCCGCGAGAGTACAAACAGTTGTAACTGAATAATTGCTTGTTTTTAAAGAAAAAGAAACAGCGGCTGGTCCGCTGTTTCTGCATTCTTACGGTAAAGATAAAAATAAATAGTGACGCGCTTCGCAACCTTTTCGTTGGGTAATTATCAAGCTGGTATGATGAGTTAATATTATGTTAACGGCATGTGTATCATTTGGGGTTGCGATGACGACGAACACGCATTTTAGAGGTGAAGAATTGAAGAAGGTTTGGCTTAACCGTTATCCCGCGGACGTTCCGACGGAGATCAACCCTGACCGTTATCAATCTCTGGTAGATATGTTTGAGCAGTCGGTCGCGCGCTACGCCGATCAGCCTGCGTTTGTGAATATGGGGGAGGTGATGACCTTCCGCAAGCTGGAAGAACGCAGTCGCGCGTTTGCCGCTTATTTGCAACAAGGGTTGGGACTGAAGAAAGGCGATCGCGTTGCGTTGATGATGCCTAATTTATTGCAATATCCGGTGGCGCTGTTTGGCATTTTGCGTGCCGGGATGATTGTCGTAAACGTTAACCCGTTGTATACCCCGCGTGAACTTGAGCATCAGCTTAACGATAGCGGCGCATCGGCGATTGTTATCGTGTCTAACTTTGCCCACACTCTGGAAAAAGTGGTTGATAAAACCGCCGTTCAGCACGTAATTCTGACCCGTATGGGCGATCAGCTATCTACGGCAAAAGGCACGGTAGTCAATTTCGTTGTTAAATACATCAAGCGTCTGGTGCCGAAATACCATCTGCCAGATGCCATTTCATTTCGTAGCGCCCTGCACAACGGCTACCGGATGCAGTACGTCAAACCCGAACTGGTGCCGGAAGATTTAGCTTTCCTGCAATACACCGGCGGTACCACTGGTGTGGCGAAAGGCGCGATGCTGACTCACCGCAATATGCTGGCGAACCTGGAACAGGTTAACGCGACCTATGGTCCGCTGTTGCATCCGGGCAAAGAGCTGGTGGTGACGGCGCTGCCGCTTTATCACATTTTTGCACTGACCATTAACTGCCTGCTGTTTATCGAACTGGGTGGGCAGAACCTGCTTATCACTAACCCGCGCGATATTCCAGGGTTGGTAAAAGAGTTAGCGAAATATCCGTTTACCGCTATCACTGGCGTTAACACCTTATTCAATGCGTTGCTGAACAATAAAGAGTTCCAGCAGCTGGATTTCTCCAGTCTGCACCTTTCCGCAGGCGGTGGGATGCCTGTTCAGCAAGTGGTGGCAGAACGTTGGGTGAAACTGACAGGGCAGTATCTGCTGGAAGGTTATGGCCTGACCGAGTGTGCGCCGCTGGTCAGCGTTAACCCGTATGATATTGATTATCATAGTGGTAGCATCGGTTTGCCGGTGCCATCGACGGAAGCCAAACTGGTGGATGACGACGACAACGAAGTACCACCGGGTCAACCGGGTGAGCTTTGTGTCAAAGGACCGCAGGTGATGCTGGGTTACTGGCAGCGTCCGGATGCTACCGATGAAATCATCAAAAATGGCTGGTTACACACCGGCGACATCGCGGTGATGGATGAAGAAGGATTCCTGCGCATTGTCGATCGTAAAAAAGACATGATTCTGGTTTCCGGTTTTAACGTCTATCCCAACGAGATTGAAGATGTCGTCATGCAGCATCCTGGCGTACAGGAAGTCGCGGCTGTTGGCGTACCTTCCGGCTCCAGTGGTGAAGCGGTGAAAATCTTCGTAGTGAAAAAAGATCCATCGCTTACCGAAGAGTCACTGGTGACTTTTTGCCGCCGTCAGCTCACGGGCTACAAAGTACCGAAGCTGGTGGAGTTTCGTGATGAGTTACCGAAATCTAACGTCGGAAAAATTTTGCGACGAGAATTACGTGACGAAGCGCGCGGCAAAGTGGACAATAAAGCCTGAGCGTTAAGTCAGTCGTCAGACGCCGGTTAATCCGGCGTTTTTTTTGACGCCCACTAAAGAGAATACAATTTGAATTACCAAATGATTACCACGGACGATGCGCTGGCTTCTTTGTGTGAAGCCGTCCGTGCCTTTCCGGCGATAGCCCTGGATACTGAATTTGTTCGTACGCGCACTTATTACCCGCAGCTGGGGTTGATTCAACTTTTCGATGGCGAGCATCTGGCGCTAATTGATCCTCTCGGGATCTCCGACTGGTCACCGCTGAAAGCGATCCTGCGCGATCCGTCCATCACAAAATTTCTCCATGCGGGCAGTGAAGATCTGGAAGTGTTCCTCAATGTCTTTGGCGAATTACCACAACCCTTGATTGACACGCAAATCCTTGCTGCCTTCTGCGGACGCCCGATGTCATGGGGTTTCGCTTCCATGGTGGAAGAGTATTCCGGCGTTACGCTGGATAAGAGTGAATCGCGCACCGACTGGCTGGCCAGACCGCTGACCGAACGTCAGTGTGAATACGCAGCGGCGGATGTCTGGTATCTGTTACCGATCACCGCAAAGCTTATGGTAGAAACGGAGGCCTCCGGCTGGCTACCTGCGGCGCTGGATGAATGCCGCCTGATGCAAATGCGCCGTCAGGAAGTCGTTGCACCGGAAGATGCCTGGCGTGATATCACCAATGCCTGGCAGTTACGCACACGCCAACTGGCCTGTCTGCAACTGTTAGCCGACTGGCGACTGCGCAAGGCTCGGGAGCGCGATCTGGCAGTGAACTTTGTCGTGCGTGAAGAGCATTTGTGGTCTGTAGCGCGTTATATGCCGGGAAGTTTAGGCGAACTGGACAGCCTGGGCTTATCCGGTAGCGAAATCCGCTTTCACGGTAAAACGCTGCTGGCGCTGGTGGAAAAAGCGCAGGCATTGCCGGAAGAGGCCTTACCGCAGCCGATGCTTAACCTGATGGACATGCCGGGTTATCGTAAAGCATTTAAAGCGATTAAGTCGTTGATTACTGACGTGAGCGAAACGCACAAGATCAGCGCCGAATTGCTGGCATCGCGTCGGCAAATCAACCAGCTGCTGAACTGGCACTGGAAACTGAAACCGCAGAACAATTTGCCGGAGCTGATTTCCGGATGGCGTGGTGAGCTGATGGCGGAAGCATTACACAATTTATTGCAGGAATATCCGCAGTAAAATCTTCCGAAGCCGGACTGGGCGCGCTCAGTCCGGCTTCGGCAAACTACAAATCCAACACCAGGCGTTTACCCTTCGCACGCGAACAACAGATCAACATACTTTGCTGGCTGGCACGCTCTTCATCGCTAAAATACTGATCCCGATGGTCAGCTTCACCTTCCAGTATTGCCGTTTCGCAGGTTCCGCATACCCCTCACGACATAAACATTCCACTTTCGCGGCTTTATTATTTTCAATAACCTGCAAAATAGTCATCTCTTCCGGCACCACAAACTCTTTACCGGAACGGGCAAGCACCAGGGTAAATGCATCGCCGGTTTTGTCTTCAATCGCAAATTGCTCAAAGTGCAGCGTATCGGCGGCGATGTCCAGACGCGCAGCTTCACTTCTTACCGCTTCATTTAGCGCCTCGGGGCCACAGGTATAAACATGTGTGCCAGGTTCGCTATCCGCCAATAATCGCGCTAATTCCAGTCGTGTTCCGGTTGATGAATGATGCAAATGGACTTTCTCAGCCTGCGGATGCTGGACTAGCTCATCACGAAATGCGCAACTTTCTGGATTTCGCGTGCAGTAATGTAGCTGCCAGTCGACGTCGCTGTGTTGCAACTCTGCCATGTGCGACAGGAAAGGGGTGATACCAATGCCGCCCGCGATAAACAGATGCTTTCTGGCCGAGGGAATTAGCGCAAACAGGTTATTAGGCGTTGAAATCGTTAACCGATCGCCCACTTTTACCTGCTGATGTAAAAAGCGGGAACCGCCGCGCGAGTTTTCCTCCAGCCGAACGGCAATCTGATAACAAGAGGTGTCATGCGGCGAACTCAGTAGTGAATACGCATTGCTGTACTCGTTATCACCATCGCTCATCTGCACAATGACGTGACTTCCTCCGGTAAACGCAGGTAATGGTTTGCCATCGGTTGCCACCAGCATGAAGCGTTTCACCTGTTCGGTAAGCGGTTCAACCTGGCTCACCTGTACTTCAAACATTTGATAGTCTGACATTGCTGTACTCCATCAAAAATCAGCCCAGCGGCGGAAAATACCGCCGCCGATGTCATTAGTCCTTAAACACCTGCGCCAGCAGATTATGGAAGTGGGCGATACCATGTTCGGAAATTCCGCTACCGCTACTGTCGGCCATGATGCGCCCCTGACCACGATAGCCACGCGATTTCAGCCCTTTCTGTACGCTTTCAACCAGACGTAAATCTTCCGGACGGAACACATCGCGATACCACTCAATCAGCGATTTTTGCTCGTCGGTTAACTCTTCATTGGTGAAGTAAATATCGTAGTTTTGCAGGGTAGTTTCAGAATCCACCGGGAATTCATAAATGACCGTCATCATCCCTTTGATTGGGGTGACGTTCAGCATCGTGCACGGCCACAGCCAGAAACCGTGGAATGCCGCATCCGTGCCCTCTTCGAATTTGAAAGACTGTTCTGACGGTTTGGCGAAACCGTATTGCAGCGTCCAGTTACCGTGCATGGTGTGCCAGTAACGATCAACCTGAACGGAGTCGGAGAAGCCTGGATGCGCCGGACCACAGTGATAGCACTCGAGATAGTTATCGACAATGTTCTTCCAGTTGGCAGGCGTGAGGGTGGTAAAGCGGGCCGCCAGTTTCAGATCGTGGACTTCCGGGCAGGCTTCCAGCACTTTTGCGCCCAGACCTGGTAACTGATCTTCTACGCTGGTGGCGTTGGGGTCCATGTTGATGAAGACGAATCCGGCATATTCTTCCAGACGCACCGGAACCAGTTGCGCTTTGTCGCTATCGAAATTGGCGACGTTTTCGCAGTTACGCGCATGGGCCAGGTTACCATCGAGTTTGAATGCCCAGGCGTGATACGGGCAGGTAATCACATTTTTCGCTTTCCCTTCGCCGTTCAATAACTGATGACCACGGTGCGGGCAAACGTTATAGAACGCGCGCAAAACCTTATCACGACCACGTACCAGCACGATGCTTTCGCCAATGATCTCACGCGTCACATAATCATTGGCATTCGCCAGTTCGCTGCTGTGAGCGACGCAAATCCAGCTTTTGGCGAAGACGTTCTCTTTTTCGTGTTCAAAGGCGTTCTGATCGGTATAAAAACGGGCAGGAATGGTCCACGCCTCTTGCGGGTTAGCGCAAAAATTTTCGGGTAGTACAAAGTCAGGGCTCAGATTGCTCATAGGGATACCTTTATCGTTAGGATGATGGCGCTCAGTTGTCGCCTTTGAATACGGTTCCTGCCGGGATCAGCGGATTTTTTTCCGATGCTTCTACCGGTGTCTGCGGGAGATAATCTTCAACTTGATGGGCCGGGATATCGGCGTAATCCTGCTTCAGCCAGCGAATAAAGCCACCGACTTTCACCAGTAAAATAACGAGGAAGGGCAGGGCTGTAAGTACCACAGTGGTTTTCATGGTTTCCAGCGACGCGCCAGTAAATAAGATAGACAGTGGAATCAGGGTGATCACCACGCACCAGAACAGGCGAAGAGCACGGTCAGGGTCGTCACCTTCCTTAAGATTTCGCGTACTGGTCGCCGCCATGGTGTAGGCCACCGCATCCATATGCGAGGCAAGGAAAATAATCATCACGCCCAGGTATGCGGCGAGGAACAATTTACCGGCTGGCAACGACATCAGAACTTGCTGCACAGCTGTCTCGCCGCCCAGTGTTTCCAGCACCTGTGGGACGTTGATTACGCCATTGATAAACTGGTGAATGGCATAGCTTTCCATTACGCCGAAGAAGAACCAGCAACCGACGGTGCTGCCGAGGATCAGTCCCCAGATAACTTCTTTAATCTTACGACCGCGTGAAACGCGGGTGACAAACATTGCTACGCCAGGGGTGTATGAGATCCACCACAGCCAGTAGAAAACGGTCCAGTTGCGGGTAAATGAACCATCGCCAAGCGGATCGGTGAATAAGCTCATTTGCAGGAAGTTTTGCGTGGTCAGGCCGATGGCATTGATGATGCTGTTGGTAATAAATTCGGTTGGACCGACAATCAGCACCAGTAATGGCAGCAGGAACGCGCCCCAGCCAACCATTTTGCTCAGACGTTGCAAACCGTTGTTGATACCAATCCACGAGCTTAGGCAAAAAATGCCGCCGGAAAGCAGGATCACAAATGCCTGCACGGTGAAGTTATCGGGTAAACCGGTCAGCGCGGAAAGCCCACGAGTAAAGGTTGCTGCGGTAACAACAAGGGAAATGGTCAGCGCACCGACAGTGGCGATCAGGAACATCAAATCGACCAGTTTTCCCCACGGGCCTTGCGGGCGAACGCCGGTAATCGCGGCAATAATGCCGGAAAGGCTCAGACCTTTGTTTTTCCGTACATGAAAGTGATAAGCCATGATTAATGAGGCCAGCGTATAAGTTGCCCAGGCGCTGATGCCCCAGTGGAAGAAGGAGTAAGGGACGCTAAATTCGAGTGCCTGTTGTGAACGCGGTGCGATATTTAATCCAGGTGTTTGATAATAATAGGCCCATTCAGCAACCCCCCAATAAAGCGTAGAAGAACCTAAACCGGCACAAATAAACATAAACAGCCAGGAGAGCGTGCTGTATTCCGGTTTTCCTTCTCCAAGACGAATATTGCCGTATTTACTGGTGGCTAAATAAATCACCAGTCCCATTGCCAGCAAAACCAATACCTGTACGGCGGAACCTAACGTACGCGTAACAAAAGTGTATATTGCGTTGGCCGCGTCGGCCGATTGTTGTGGGAAAAGGCTTAATGCAGCTGCGATGAAAAGAATGGCCACCAGGCTGATGCTTATCAGCGGCACATCTTTTTTCTTAACATTGCTCATCATGAGTCATCTCCTGGGCATAAAAGCCCGTCTCTGGCTTTTGCCAGTTGTAATTATTTGCAGGGTAATGAGCTGCATGTTGTGTTTAACAAATTGATTATTTGCATGTTACATAAATTAAACAATTAAGAATACGGAAAGCCATAAAACACGAAACGGAAACAATAAAAGGTGAAATGACGCAGGTTATTAACTGCAAAGAACGAATAAAAAAACCGCGTCAGTGACGCGGTTCAAATAAACTGGTTTGACCTTAACGCAAAATAATTTTGCAAATCGCGTCGGCAACCTGTGGCGTGGTGGCACTGCCTTTCATATCCGGTGTTTTCGGCCCGTGAGCAATCACTTCTTCAATCGCTGCCAGAATACCGTTATGCGCTTGCTGGAAACGCTCATCGCCATTGCCGAGAAAATCGAGCATCATTGCACCGGCCCAAATTGTGGCGATAGGGTTAGCAATGTTTTTCCCGTAGATATCCGGCGCGGAACCGTGGACTGGTTCGAAGAGCGACGGGAAAGTGCGTTCCGGATTCAGGTTGGCGGATGGGGCAATGCCAATGGTGCCGGTGCAGGCCGGGCCAAGATCGGAAAGGATATCGCCAAACAAATTGGACGCCACTACCACATCGAAGCGTTCCGGCTGCATCACAAAACGTGCGCAGAGAATGTCAATATGCTGCTTGTCCCAGCGGATCTCCGGGTAATTCTCAGCCATTGCTTCCACTCGCTCATCCCAGTACGGCATGCTGATGGCTAAACCGTTCGATTTAGTGGCAGAAGTTAGCGTCTTACGTGGGCGGCTTTGCGCAAGTTCGAAGGCATAACGCAAAATGCGATCGACACCACGACGCGTAAATACCGATTCCTGAATGACGACTTCATGCTCTGTACCTTCATTCACTCTGCCGCCGAGCGAGGAATATTCGCCTTCGGTGTTTTCCCTGACCACGTAAAAATCGATGTCGCCAGGCTGTTTTCCCGCCAGCGGGCAGGGAACGCCAGGAAAGAGACGAACCGGGCGCAGGTTGACGTACTGGTCGAATTCACGACGAAATTTCAGCAGCGAACCCCACAACGAAATATGGTCCGGAACGGTGTCCGGCCAGCCGACGGCACCAAAATAGATGGCGTCGAAACGGCTAAGTTGCTCATGCCAGTCGTCCGGCATCATTTTACCGTGATGGCTGTAATACTCGCAGCTCGCCCACTCCATTTGCTCAAAACTCAAGGCGAAGCCCCAGCGCTCAGCGGCAGCCTGTAACACGCGAATCCCTTCAGGAAGGACTTCTTTGCCAATCCCGTCTCCCGGGATCGCAGCAATACGCATCGTTTTCATCATTGGGTTCTCACTTCCTGACCATCAAAATTGACAACATCACCATCCTATAATTGACTGAAAAGGAATTAATCCCTGTAACTGGTGAAACATAAAACACGAATCATGAATAATTTACCGCTGCTGAACGATTTGCGCGTCTTTATGCTGGTGGCTCGCCGGGCTGGTTTTGCCGCCGTGGCGGAAGAACTGGGCGTTTCTCCGGCGTTCGTCAGCAAGCGCATCGCCTTGCTGGAGCAAACGCTAAACGTGGTGTTGTTACACCGCACCACCCGCCGCGTCACCATTACCGAAGAAGGAGAGCGGATTTATGAATGGGCGCAGCGGATTTTGCAGGATGTCGGTCAGATGATGGACGAACTTTCTGATGTGCGTCAGGTGCCGCAGGGGATGCTGCGTATTATCAGCAGCTTTGGTTTTGGACGACAGGTAGTGGCTCCGGCGTTATCAGCGCTGGCGAAAGCGTATCCGCAACTGGAATTACGTTTTGATGTGGAAGACCGGTTGGTCGATTTGGTCAATGAAGGTGTCGATCTCGATATTCGCATTGGCGATGACATCGCCCCTAATTTAATCGCCCGCAAACTGGCGACCAATTACCGCATTCTCTGCGCTTCGCCGGAATTTATTGCGCAACATGGCACGCCGAAACATTTAACCGATCTTTCTGCATTGCCATGTCTGGTCATTAAAGAGCGCGATCATCCTTTTGGTGTCTGGCAATTACGCAATAAAGAAGGCCACCATGCGATTAAAGTCACCGGCCCACTGTCGTCTAATCATGGAGAAATTGTCCATCAGTGGTGTCTCGATGGGCAGGGGATTGCTCTGCGCTCCTGGTGGGATGTTAGCGAAAACATTGCCAGTGGTCATTTAGTACAAGTGCTACCGGAATATTACCAGCCAGCGAACGTCTGGGCCGTTTATGTTTCAAGGCTGGCGACGTCAGCGAAAGTGCGGATAACGGTAGAATTTTTACGCCAGTATTTTGCCGAGCACTACCCGAATTTTTCACTGGAGCATGCCTGATTAATGATTCAATTATCGGGTTGATATCGGGTTAAAACCTGATTTTCTCCTTTCTAAGCCGCTACAGATTGGTTAGCATATTCACCTTTAATCGCGCATGATCGAAAGATAATTAAAGAGGTTAATGTGTTCGCTGAATACGGGGTTCTGAATTACTGGACCTATCTGGTTGGGGCCATTTTTATTGTGTTGGTGCCAGGGCCAAATACCCTGTTTGTGCTCAAAAATAGCGTCAGTAGCGGTATGAAAGGCGGTTATCTTGCTGCCTGTGGTGTATTTATTGGCGATGCGGTATTGATGTTTCTGGCATGGGCTGGAGTTGCGACATTAATTAAGACCACCCCGATATTATTCAACATTGTACGTTATCTTGGTGCATTTTATTTGCTCTATCTGGGGAGTAAAATTCTCTACGCGACCCTGAAGGGTAAAAATAACGAGGCCAAATCCGATGAGCCCCAATACGGTGCCATTTTTAAACGCGCGTTAATTTTGAGCCTGACTAATCCGAAAGCCATTTTGTTCTATGTGTCGTTTTTCGTACAGTTTATCGATGTTAATGCCCCACATACGGGAATTTCATTCTTTATTCTGGCGACGACGCTGGAACTGGTGAGTTTCTGCTATTTGAGCTTCCTGATTATTTCTGGTGCTTTTGTCACACAGTACATACGTACCAAAAAGAAACTGGCTAAAGTGGGCAACTCACTGATTGGTTTGATGTTTGTGGGTTTCGCCGCCCGACTGGCGACGCTCCAGTCCTGATGCATTCAGCCCGCGTTGTCGCGGGCTTCCCACCTGTAATCCTCCCTGATTCTTCTCTGATACGGTGCTAAATAGTAACCAATAAATGGTATTTAAAATGCAAATTATCAGGCGTACCCTGAAACGGCTGAAATAAACCGTTTTCAGCGCATTCACCGAAGGAGGGAAAAGGATGCTGCAAATCCCACAGAATTATATTCATACGCGCTCAACGCCTTTCTGGAATAAACAAACTGCGCCTGCCGGAATATTCGAACGTCATCTTGATAAAGGAACGCGCCCGGGGGTTTACCCACGCCTTTCCGTTATGCATGGGGCGGTCAAATATCTCGGCTACCCTGATGAACACAGTGCAGAGCCTGATCAGGTGATCCTTATCGAAGCGGGGCAGTTTGCGGTGTTCCCTCCAGAAAAGTGGCACAACATTGAAGCCATGACTGACGATACTTATTTCAACATTGACTTCTTCGTTGCTCCTGAAGTCCTGATGGAAGGCGCGCAACAACGGAAAGTCATTCATAACGGGAAATGAATCATGGGCAAAGCAACGTATACAGTGACCGTCACCAATAACAGTAATGGCGTTTCTGTCGATTATGAAACAGAGACGCCGATGACTTTACTGGTGCCAGAAGTGGCGGCTGAAGTGATAAAAGATCTGGTGAATACCGTGCGTTCTTATGACACGGAAAACGAACATGATGTTTGTGGTTGGTAATTATTACTGATCGTTGATGGCGCAATTTCTGCGCCATCGCAAAAAAATCCTCCGTGATGCTCGTCACAAATCTTGCCCTCCCGATGTTGTGCTATGCTTTTTATCAGCGACTAACCCGCTAATGCAAAACAGATAAGTGAGGAAACAATGGGCATTCTGTCATGGATTATTTTTGGGCTTATTGCCGGTATTCTGGCGAAGTGGATCATGCCAGGTAAAGATGGTGGTGGATTCTTTATGACTATCCTGCTGGGGATAGTCGGTGCCGTAGTCGGCGGATGGATCAGCACGCTGTTTGGCTTTGGTAAAGTCGATGGCTTCAATTTTGGCAGCTTCGTGGTTGCCGTTATTGGCGCGATTGTCGTGCTGTTTATCTACAGAAAGATTAAAAGTTAACGCGTAAATTGCACAAAGGCTGCACACAGGCAGCCTTTGCTATTTTCTAGATGTGACGTTACCACCATCCCAGCTCAGTGCCGAGTACGACAATAATCGCCACACCCATCATAATAATCGTTGTTTTTTTCATCTTTATGCTCCCGGGGCAGCATAGCCGCCAATAAAAAACCATGCTAAAAATACGACCGCTGTAATAAAGATTACAACCGGAAAAATAATACCGATTCGCATGTTATCACCAATCAAAAGAATGTGAATACGCCTCAGGAATGTAGCGCTGGATGCGCGACAAAAGGTGTTTTCTGTTTGTGTTTTTTCTCCTGATACATCGCGATATCGGCAGCATGCAGGGCACTGTCTGCATCGGTCGTTTCAGGATCGACTTCTACTATGCCAAGACTGGCACCGGGATAATACAAATCAACATCACCTAAGTGATATTCTCCGCGTATTTGCTGCTGAATACGTTCTCGCAGAGACGAAATATCCGCATTCTCGTTGTTCAGTGAAACAACCAAAAACTCATCACCGCCGAGACGGCCAATAACTTCGCCATTTTGCTGGAGCGTATTAAGGCGCTCGCCAACCTGAATGAGGAACAAATCACCACTATTATGACCAAAACGATCGTTGATTAATTTGAAGTTATCCAGATCGATAAACGCGATCATTATCTTATGGTTAAGATGCCGGGCGAGAGAAAACAGCGTCGTCAGGTTTTCAAAAATCGCCCGCCGATTCGGTAGCCCGGTTAACGAGTCGGTATACGATTGCGCAATCAGCGCAGCATTGGCTTCGCGCAGCTGTTCAACCAGTGCCTCTTTTTGAATATATTGTGCAATCAGTCCGGCGAATAACTGTAAAACCTGTTCCGCGCGTTCACTCCACTGGCGCTTCTCACTACTGGCGGCGCAAAGCGTGCCATAGAATGATCCATCCGGTAAGTGAATTGGCGTGCTCAGAAATGTGGTGATGCCAAGATTGCGTGCCGCAATACAGTCGCCCCAACGGTCAGGGACTTCATCGCTGAAAAAGCAGTTTTCATCAATGGCGCGTTTGCATAACGAGTAATCCCACGAGACGGTAAAATTCTCCGGGATGTGCATTTTCTGGCTGTTACGGGCAAACATAATATGCTGCAGGCGCGCTTCGACATCCACTTTGGTCAGGTAGGTTGATTCCATATCAGTGACCATTTCCAGCATCTCCAGAAGCTGTCGGACCAGACTTTCCAGTGACTGTTCTTTGGCAAGGGATTGCGAGACGCGGGCGATAATCTGATCTGACACGAAACAACTCCAGGATACGGCGGGTAAATGCTGATTATTTAATCTTTGCAGGCATGATAAAACATCATCAACAAAGATGAAACAAGGCGTAATATGATTTGAGTGAATGTAATAAAAATAGTGCTGCAAAACAAAACGATACCGCGATACTCTAAGTCTGGATAAATATGTGAGATCAATAAATGAAAATTATCAGTTTTGTTCTGCCTTGCTTGCTGGTCATGGCTGGTTGTTCAACCCCTTCTCAGCCAGAAGCACCCAAACCGCCGCAGATTGGTATGGCAAATCCGGCGTCGGTCTATTGCCAGCAGAAGGGCGGGACGCTCATTCCAGTGCAGACAGCGCAAGGGGTCAGCAACAATTGCAAATTACCGGGCGGTGAAACGATTGATGAATGGGCATTGTGGCGACGGGACCATCCGGCTGGTGAAAAATAACCGCCGGATGCTGTACTAAAATCACAAGCTACGTAGCCAGTCGGCCAGCACCAGCGCATGGTTCTGCGTGGTGTTTTTGGCTGAGTAGAGCAGGGTCAGCGGCTGTTTTTTGGCGATGTCCGCCAGCCGCTTTCCTTCTTGCTCGTGTTGCGCCAGTTCTGCAAGATATTGCTCGCGAAAGGTTGCAAAATCGACGACTTCGCCGTGAAAGGCTTTGCGCAGTTCCGTTGACGGCGTGATTTCTTTATCCCACTCATCAAGGGCTAAATCGGTTTTTTTGATACCACGCGGCCAGAGGCGGTCGACCAGTACGCGATAACCATCGCTCTGTTCTGCCGGATCATAAACGCGTTTGCACTGAATATTCATCGTGTTTGTTCTCCCTTCCACGCATGATTGGTCACGTCACTATAGCACCGGATATTAGCGAATTTCTTTGTCTCTCCCGGCGCAAAGTCCGAAAATCGCCATCAGTAGTGAAAGTATGGCAACACCCATCAATGGTATGGACCAGTCACCGTTAGTATCGTGTATTTTACCCATCAGCGGCGGCCCACAGGCTGCCAGCAAATACCCGACGGATTGTGCCATCCCCGAGAGTGCCGCCGCCTGATGCGCAGAACTTGCCCGAAGACCAATGAACGTCAATCCCAGTATCATTGTTGCGCCGGAACCAAAGCCGAAAAGCAGAGTCCAGGTGATCGCGTGCGCTGGCATAAAGCAGAGCCCAACCGCGCCCACTGCGCACATCAAGGCAACGAACGCTGCAATACCACGCTGATCTTTCACATGATGTAAGAAAAGTGGGATCAGCAAACCGGGAGCTGCTGTGGCTAGTTGCAGCAAACCATGCAGTGAACCCGCCTGTGCTTCGCTATAGCCGTGACTGATGAGGATCGCCGGAAGCCAGCCAATAATCACGTAATAGACCAGTGAGTTGATCCCAAGAAACAATGTTACCTGCCAGGCAAGCGGAGAACGCCAGATACCCCGAGTATGTAAGGCGCGTGAGGTACTCAAATTTGCATGTTGTTGACTTCGCCACTGTGGCAGCCATAAAAAAAGAGCCAGCAGAGGAAAACACATCAGCATGAGCAACGCGCCTTGCCAGCCAAAACCGTTCAAAGCCAGCGGCACGACCATAGCCGATCCCAGTGCCGCTGCAGCTCCCATTGTCAGGGAATATGCGCCGGTAAGTCTGGCGACGGAATGAGGGAAATCGCGTTTAATTAATCCTGGCAGTAAGACATTGCCTAATGCAATCCCACCGCCAATGACCGCTGTACCGCCAAATAAGAAGTAAGGCGAAGGGAGAGAGCGAATTGCGATGCCAGCACAGATCAAAAGTAACGCGGCAAACAGGCTACGTTCCATACCAAAACGTCGCGCCACCGGGGCTGCCAGAGGTGAGATTAGCGCAAAGGCTAATAATGGCAGGGTGGTCAATAAGCCGGTTTGCGCCGTCGTCAGCGAGTAAGCGGAACGAATCGTATCCAGTAACGGTGCTGCGCCGGTAAAGGTGACGCGTAATGTTGTGGCAATCATTAGAATGCCAGCGATAAGGACAATCCTGTTTTTGCCGCTTAATGAAGTTGAACAGGTCATATGCTTCTCATTGTTACAAACGAGGCTGTACCTTACCGTTTTTATTGTTATGTTGAATCAAGCTAAAATGACAAATTATCGCTAAATTCGGACAAAATGATGCACAGGTTGAATCTCAATGGCTATGAACCCGACCGACACCATGAAGCCGCGGTCGCATTTTGTATTCACGCCGGAACGGATGAGTTAACCAGTCCTGTACATCAGCACCGCAAAGGACAGCTGATACTGGCGCTACATGGTGCAATTACCTGTACGGTGGAAAATGCTTTGTGGATGGTGCCACCGCAATATGCGGTTTGGATACCGGGCGGGGTGGAACATAGCAATCAAGTGACAGCTAACGCTGAACTCTGTTTTCTGTTTATCGAACCCAGCGCAGTGACAATGCCGACAACCTGTTGCACATTGAAAATATCGCCATCATTGAGCGGGCGGACATTCTGTTCGGCCGCGGATTCAACGCGCTCACCGGCGAGACCGGCGCGGGCAAGTCCATCGTCATCGACGCGCTCGGCGCGGTGCTCGGCCAGCGCACGTCGCGCGAGCTCATCCGCACGGGCGCGGAGAAGGCGTTTGTCAGCGCGACGTTCAGCGCGGTCCCGGCAGATTTGCCGGGGCTCGCCGAAAACGGCTTTACGCCGGAGGAGGACGGAACGCTTTTATTGCAGCGCGAGCTGTACGGTGACGGCAAAAACATCTGCCGCGTGGGCGGACGGCCAGTGACGGTCGCGCAGCTCAA
>OMCT01001048.1_pt1 | contig 17943 bp, 14 predicted proteins | sample 1674301 | NCBI WGS metagenome assembly OMCT01 (sample SAMEA103958158, study PRJEB25191) | human gut metagenome
ATTTTTTTGTTAAATAAACGAAGAAATAAAGTTATATAAACTTAAATATCAGAGAGTTATAAATTATTCAGTAAACACTAATTAACATTTTAAGATACATTATGCAGAAAAAAACTTACATGAAGCCTCTTGTTAGCTTATATGCTATAGAGGCATCAACTATTCTTGCTGGCAGTACTAAGCCCAGTACCCCCCCATCTGTACAATCCCCTAGTATTCAAGTCGAAGGAGATGTAACAAGCGGAGATGACGAAGACGTTTGGGAATAGGCATGAGAACAATTAGAAATTAACCACAGGAACACAAATTGAAAACGGATTAGGACATGAAAAAGTTTTTGTATTCAGTATTTATGTTGGCTGCTGTAGTTCTCGCAGCCTGTAGCAACGACGACAATGGCGATATACAGCCAAAGAGAGGAATGACCCTCAATGCTTCTGTTGAAGATCTAAGTTCGCGTGCCACTATGACAGAAGAAAGCGGCACATGGAAGTTTGCATTTGCCGAGAACGATCAGGTGAGTGTAAGCAATAACAAAATATCAAATTACTATACTTTCATAAATAATGGCAACCAGTTTACCTGTGCTCAAGCTGAGGTAACCAAAGAGGCTGCCGACTGGTATGCTTACTTCCCAGGTAATGAAGTGGACCTGACAAACCAGACAGGTAATTTGGCCGATGTGGCAAACAAGTTTGCTGTAGCAGGAAAAACAGCCCAGACTACAACGGGCGAAAATGGTCTTTCGATCACTCTGAAGCCCAAGGTGGCTGTTCTGTGCGTAGTGGCAGTAGACAAGAATGGCATATTAGACATTCACGTGAAGACTACTGCTGACGGCAAATGGGTGAAAGGACTTACTGCCACAAAAGATGCTGCCGGCTTCACTGTAGTAAGCACAAGCGACACTAAGCCAACCCTGCTCCATAAAGAAGCAGGCACAGTGAATGCAGGCGAAATCAACTATGTAGTAGTACCTGCTGGCGTGAAAATAGAAATATATAATGGAGACTTGCCCCTCAATAAAACCAAGGACGCTGGTCTTACTGAAGGTAAGTACTACACCATCACCTCGGGTCCTACCAAAGGTAAAACCAATGCCCTTATCAATGGCCAGGAGACCCCTGTAGAATGGGTACAGTTGTGGGCTGGTGGTCCAAGATTCGCCACACAGAATGTAGCAGAGGAAATGACATGGACAGACGCTGCAAAGACAGGAAGTGATTATGTATGGGGAGCGAACTGGCGCACGCCTACAGCAGAGGAAGTAGAAGAAGAGGGAGGTCTTTTGTTTGATTGGAACACAGGCCAAGCCCTAGCTGGCTCTCCTACCTTCACCATCACCACCGCTCCTGACGGCACGGAAGAAACGGTTGTGTTTACAGGCGTGCAGCCTGGCTATACTAAAAACACGCTGACTCTTTACAAAAAGGTGGTAGGTGATTATAATGAATTTGCTTTTTGGACATCTACAAACGATGGAGGGTATGGCTGTAAATTTATTATCTGGAGAGAAGATAAAGATAACAAAACAGTTGGTTTTGGCATTTCTAAAGTTCATGACCCAAACACAGAAAAAGACCTTGTTCGTCCTGTACTTTCAATTCAGAATATAACGAACAACTAAAAGTAAATGTCCCCACTTAACCCCTGTCAACGCAAGCCTATGTCTTGTCTTGACAGGGGTTATTTATTAGGGTGTCCTGTTCCTTGTACCAATTTTAGCTCACTTTCCTTAGCGTTTTGCTTCGTTCTGTAACCCAGTTTTTGGACACAGTGCTTGGTTGATCAATAGAAAAGCCTCGAAATATGAAAGCGGCTTCGATGGTCAATGAAGCCTATTTCGTAGAGCAATGAAAGCGGCTTCGTAAGCTGTTGAAGCCTATTGCATCTTCTTGTATAAGATGTAGGAATTGTTCCATAACTTCTCTTAATTTCCCCCAACTTTTCTTAATTTCCCCAACATCTCTTCACTCCCCGTATGCGAAAGTTGCATTATATGATAGTAATTTAGTATATTTGTGTGCTATTATTAAAAAACTAATCAACTACAAGGATGAAAATCAACAAGAACGTTTGGCTCATGTTGCTCATGGCAGGCTGGGCTATGATGAGCAGTACGGCAGCACAGGCTTCCGTGCGAGATACGATAGATATCAACTGGGGATGGCAGTTCCATCGTGGTGATATAAAAGGTATCAGCCAGCCATCTGGCAACATTCAGAATCCCCATCTCTTGGATGAAGCTATGCAGGGATGCGAGGTCGTCAACCTGCCTCACGACTTCCAACTCTATCAGCCCTGGGTGGCACCGGGGGCAGACGAACGTGCCAACAGCAAGGATGCTGCCAATAATGTGAAAAGCCGACTCAGCGCAAGAGGATTCAAGGAGATGGGCATTGGCTGGTATCGATACGAACTGACACCCCAGGAAGAATGGAAGGGAAGACGGGTGATGCTCGACTTCGGAGGCATGATGCTTGTGGGCGATGTCTATGTGAACGGACAGCATGTAGGGGCAACCGACTATGGCTATTTGGGATTCGATATCGACGTGAGCCAGTTGCTCCGTTACGGCGAGAAGAACGAGATAGCAGTGAGGACAGATACGCGTGCTGCCAATAACTCGCGATGGTATACGGGTGGCGGACTCTTCCGTGATGTCCGTCTTATCATCACCAACGACCAACTCTATTTCCCTCGCCATCCTCTCTATATCACCACTCGCAACAACCGCGAGGTGAACATCAAGGCAGAGATAGTGAACCGACAGAAGAAACAGAAAGGTGAGAATCATGGCTCAATGCCTGTAGAGGTGAAAATTCTCGACATGACAGGCAGAGTCGTGGCGCAGCAGAAAACCGACATGCCTTTCAATGCCAAGTGGCGCGACCGCGAATATGAACTGCCAACCATCACGCTGGAGGGTGCCCAGCTGTGGTCGTGCGACCGTCCTTATCTCTATACTGCCGAGGTGACGCTCTACGACAAGGAAGGAAGAGTGGCTGACAAGACACGTGAGCACTTCGGCATGCGTACCATAGAACTGTCGCCCCAGCACGGACTCCTGCTCAACGGACAGAAAGTGTTGCTCAAGGGTTATGCCAATCATCACACCTTGGGAGCCCTTGGTGCAGCAGCCTATCCTCGTGCCATCGAGCAGCAGTTGCTCACCATGAAGCGCTTTGGCTTCAATCATATTCGTACATCCCATAATCCTTACAGCGAGGACCTGTTGCGCCTGTGCGACCAGTATGGCATCTTGGTGGTCGACGAGCTGTATGATAAATGGAACTCGCAGTTTACCGGAGGCAGGGGAGACTTCCTGAGCCTTTGGCAGAAGAACATACCCGAGTGGGTGAAGCGCGACCGCAATCATCCCTGCGTCGTCCTATGGAGCTTGGGCAACGAGCTGCAGCATCATGCCGACATGCCCTTCAACGACTGGGGAGTAACCCTCTACCGACTGATGCGCCAACTGCTGCATCGCTACGACCATACCCGTCTCACCACGGTGGCGATGCATCCGCGTTATCGCAATATCGATACCGACTCGTTGCCTGCCGATCTGGCTGTTGCCACAGAAGTCAACTCGTATAATTACCGTTATATGTACTTCCCCGGCGACATGAAGCGTTATCCCGAAAAAATATTCTATCAGAGCGAGGCGAGCACAGAAGCCATGGGACCCAACTTCTTTGAGATGAATCTCGACAAGGTGATGGGACTTGCCTACTGGGGGGCTGTCGACTACTTAGGCGAGAGTTTGGGCTGGCCGCTGAAGGGATGGAACAAGGGAGTGTTCGATATGACCATGCTTCCCAAGCCCGATGCCTACTTCGTGAAGAGTATATTCTCTGAAGAGCCCCTCGTACATATCGCTATCATTGAGAAGGCTGGCACCGATACGCAGTGGAACGGCATCAATGTGGCTACCCAACGGTTGTCAGAAAACTGGAACCGAAACCAGGGCGAGCAGCTCTCACTCTATACCTATACGAATGTCGATGAGGTGGAACTGCTGCTCAATGGCAGGAGCCTGGGAGTAAAAAAGAATGACGCTGATCCCAAACTGCGCAACCGCATACGCTGGGATGCTGTGCCTTATGAGCCTGGCACATTGATGGCTGTGGCAAGGATGGCAGGAAAGGTAGTGGCGCGTCATCAGCTTACCACTACCGGAGAGGCTGTGGCGCTCAGGCTGGAACCGGAGTCTCGTTGCTGGCAAGCCGATGGCAAGGACCTGCAGTTTGTCAGAGTCACGGCAACCGACCGCAAGGGTCGCAGGGTGCTGAGTGCCCATCAGTTGTTGCAGATAGAATTGAAGGGTGAGGCAGATATCGTGGCTGTAGGCAACGGCGATATGGCTTCGTCTGAGTTGCCGGTAGGTGACAAGCAGTTGGCAAGCCATGCCTCCCGAAGTCTTTACGAGGGTGCCGCCTGTATCGTTCTCCGTTCCCGTCGTCAGGCAGGCAAGGTGGAGCTGAAGGTGAAGAGTGGAAATCTGTCAGCAGGAAGCCTGCGCATGAATACACAGTAATATATAAGCGATAGTTGAGCAAATATTTTTTCCCAACTGGGAAAAATATTCGATCTGTACGGTTGAAATTACCCAATACGCCCTACCTGTAGGTTGAAATTTATTACTGTCCGCTAAACATTCAGACCTAAAATTGGATTTGTTGATTTGCCGGACAGCCGACTATATTCATGTATATCCACACGTCTACAGGAGAAAAAACTGTCTATTGAGTCGTAATCAGGCAAATTGGGGGACTTTTCAATCAACATAACGCTACCAACAGCAAAAGTTTTACCGGACAGCTGTTGTATTTACTTGATTATAGGGCTTATACATGACAAATAACAGCAAAATCAAGGACTAATGTCCATTTAGCGGACAACAATAGTTGAAATTATCCAATACGCCCTACCTGTAGGTTGAAATTATCCAATACGCCCTGAAAGGGCAGAAGCTCTTAGCCCAGGGCAACGCCCTGGGTATAATAGCAATCAGCAAGGCGCCCTGTAAGGGCAAAAGCTTTATGTATTGCCTGGAGTTTTAAAGCTTTTGCCCTTACAGGGCGACAGGTTTGCGCCCAAAATAACCCAGGGCGCTGCCCTGGGCTAAGAGCTTCTGCCCCTTCAGGGCGTGTGGGGAAAAACTTGCGAAACTTCAATAAAATAAAAGCAGTGCGCTTTTTGTGGCGTTGCTGCTACATCCAGAAGAAGAACTTTACTGACGCTTCATGATCTTCATTCCATTCACAATATACACTCCCTTTCCAGGGTTATTAACCTTTCGACCGTTCATGTCGTACACCATTACAGGCTGATACATATAAGCAGACAATCTGTAATAACCAATATTGTCAAGGTACTGTATGGCTTTGTTTCTGTCACAAATCTGTAAACCTCGTGATTCAAGCAAATTAACGAGAGTTTCCGAAGATTCAAACAGTTTTGTAAAGGGAATAAGATTCGCCATATTCAAATGTGTATAAACAAAAAACGCCTCGCACGATTTGCGCATTGTTAAGAGGCTTGGCGAGGACTGACGCTGCAAAGATACGAATAATCATTGATAATACAAACTTTTTAGCGAGAAAATCACGCAAAAGTGGAATTCTTTGACATATTTATATTTAATAATCACTAGTGTCCCGTTTCCTTGTCAAGTTGCATCTTTGGGTCGAAGGCATAGTCCTTGATGCATCGGCTGTAGCGATGTCATCTGTCAGCATACTTTTTGCGAGATTTTCAATCCTTGTCCTCTTGCTCCATGGCAGCCTTCAGCGAAGCAATCTGTGTGCTGAGCTTACTCTTGATGTTCGTGTCGGCCTCAGCACGAGCCAACACGTTCGAAATGAACAGAAAATGTGCGCCGTTGTTTAGACGCTCCAAGCTAAGAGTTCCAATTTCGCTCATAGTTTGATAAAAGGTTTAAGATGAATACAGTGGAAACTCCGTTTTCTGTTGCGTTAAATAGATTGTTTATGCCATCTCTACGTTGTTTCCGATAAAAATTCTCATGGAATCAGCCAGACACAGTGTTTCCACATTCGCCCCGTTCCGTCAGGACACAGAAACAGCGTTCCTTGCACCATTCCGTATGGAGTAATGCAAGAAACGCTGTTTCTGCCATCTTCCTTTTTGGAAATATGCAATCATCGTGTCACAAATCCCTTGCGCACTTTTCCATGCCAATAATGACACCGTTTCTTGCTTCAAACCGTACAGAATTGCCACAATGTCAGCCGTATTCTGCCATTTAATGGCAATATAGCGTTAAATTTCATGTTTTTTCGCTTCATGAAGCCCATAAACCGTTGAAAATCCATATTTTTTTAGTAATTTTGCACCTGCATTCGCATCAATAGCGTTTGCAGACATAATTTGGAAGTGCATTCCATACTTTGTTCCGTTCGGTGAAACTTCGACAACTTTACAAAAAACGTGGACAAGTAGAGGAAGTACTCCCTTGATTTCGTATTATCACAACCCGATATACGATCAAGGTGAGGCTTTGTCTATCTTGTTTCGTTTTTGGGCAGTCGAAGGCCTCACCGAAGAACAGGATACGATGAGGTCTCACTTCTTTTAATGGGTATAATAGAATTTATAAAACATATTTGCATTATGAAAAAGTTATTATTTGCATTAGCTACATTAGCTATTGTTGCCTGTGAAAACAAGCCTAAGATTCAAGAGACAACAAGCGATGTGAATCTTCCCGAGTACAAACTTCTTAGCACAGAAGAGCCTAAAGTGTCATCAAATGGCAACATTTCTCCAACACAGAATTTGGTGTATAATATAGAGATTGACCATCCACTGCCAAAAGACAGCCTTGAACTCATACAGGACTATTTCATTGAGAAAGGAGAATCTGACTTCAACGGAATCAATAAAGTGATTGTTCGTGCATATCTTGCAGGAACATCTGTCAATGGAACTCCATATGCATCAATGAATCTAATCGCAGGTGAAAAAGAAATTCTTATAGATGAAAATGCTGTAGCTATACAAGAATTAAACGAAACTCCACAGGATGAAGCAGAAGATGTCAATGCAGACCCTATCGTTGGTACTTATTACTGCAACAGAACGCATGACACTTATGTATTCAAATCAAACAATACGGGTTACTTTACAATTCAAGGTTCTGACCCTTCTGAATTTACATGGAAGCGTTCTGGAAAGAATGTTACGATTGTATATGAAGTTTTTGGATCACAGAAGCTACAATTTGACAAAAAGGCTCAAACTTTGACGGAAAAGTCAGAATCATTTGGTACGCTTGTGTTTGAAAAGCAATAGAGGGACATGTTTCGGCAGGAAAGTATTTGTCAGTTTGTAAATAGGCGTGGATGGTTAATTGCGGTCTTTCTTATTCTCATTGGAGGAAGCATCTACATCGTTTATAGACCCAAATCAATCATAATTTTCAGGGTTATTGATTATTTTGGTCTAACAGATTATGTAGATGCAATAAGAAATAACCTACAAGAATTTCTTATATTGCCACCAATCTTCGTAAATAGCATTCCTGCAGGGTTATGGACAACCTCTTATCTGATACTTATGTATTGCAATACAAGATTTCATGAGAAGAAAACACGAATGTACCTTGCACTCCCTTTACCTGTTTCTATGGTTGTTTTGGAGTTCTTTCAGTTGGCAGGTTTATGTCCAGGCACTTTTGAACTATATGACCTTTTATGTTACATAGTTCCATTGATAATTTTTATAAAATCATTATAGTATGAAAAGAAAAGATGACTTAGGAGTTGGTGGTTACATCTTTATGACTGTTATTTTTGCCATTATGGCATTTGTCACATTTCAGTCAAATGATTGGAAACCAGAAGCATTAACAATTGGTATTATTCCTATTGCGGGCATAATTTATGGTATTGCAATGGCTTTTAATGAATCAAATAAAAACGCAGAGAAAGAAGCACGCCAAGCACACCAAGAAAGTTTCTCAAGGACTGTTGAACATGACAGCAGTTTTGGCAATGGAGATTTGAAACTATATTTCAATACTCCAAACAAGACCGTAACTCTTTGTGCTACAACTACAGCAAATTCGAATCAAAAAACAGTTGATAATTTCGTTAAAGGCAAAGCCGTAGAAACAGATGAACATATTGTCGCAGTGGACGCTGAATGTAATAAACTTATCCGTGCAAAGAATGCAAACGGCAATATCAATATAAACGAATGCTATCTTAAAAGCGAACTAATCAAACTCGGAATTGACTACAAAAAATCAACACCTGCTCTTAAAGCTTATAATGACTATGCATTCGTGACAGATGATGTAAACGAGTTTGTCGCTATTGTTACTCCAACAAAGATTCACGTACATCGTTACGAAGACATCGTAAGTATATCCTACGAAGAAAATGGTACAGACATTTACAACAAATCGTTAGGTGGAGCTGTTGTTGGTGGATTATTATTTGGTGGTGTCGGTGCTATTGTAGGTAGTAATACAGCAAAGACTCAGCAGAAGAAAGAAGTACGCAAGATGTCTATTAAGATACTGTTGAAAAGTACATCTGATTCTACTATTGTATTGAAGATATACGAGGCTGGCAAAGATGGTAACTTGTTAGAAACAAAAAATGCTTCTGACCTACAACATTATGAAGGTCTCATGAAAGAGGTTGCAGGAATCAAGGATATTTTCTCAATAATCATTGATATTGTAGATAAAAACCTTGCGCGACAGAAGACAGCTCAAGTAGTTCAACCCACATCAACTTCAAGTGTCGCAGATGAACTTATGAAACTTGCAAAGTTGAAGGATGCTGGTGTTCTGTCAGAAGAAGAATTTAATACCCAGAAGAATAAGCTGTTAAACTCGTAAGATAATAATTAGGGCGGTTCATTGCATATAGAACGTTGAATCGCCCAAATTTTTCTGTAATAATGCTTATACAACTAATCATATTAAGCAAAACGAAATGAAAAAGAAAAGTGAAGAAGACGCTACAATAGATGATATTTACGACATTCCATTTGTAAAGATGCTCACTCGGGTCTCTTGTGAAATTCTATTAGCCAAGAAAACCGATTTTAGTGCAATTACCGATGACGAGAAGGCCATTTTGGACCTTTATCAATTATTTCGAAATATTATGTGTTGTCTTAATTCAATTAGAACGGCAATAGTATTCTCTAAACGCTACGACAAACAATATTTGGGAAAAAACGAGGTTAATGAAGAGCAATACATGACCTATCATTATGATACGATTGTTCATAAGTTAGCCACAATAAAGGACTTGGAATTCAAAGTAGTTGCTTATATCTATAAACTACCTGTCAATAAACATGGTAATTGTTCATGGGATACAATTTCTAAAAAAAGAGAAGAGATTAATAATGAGAGACTTTTTATGTATTTCGAAAAAGAATCACATAAAGCATTCTTATTAAGTTTCGACAAAAAAAGGAACAAATCAACCCATGACGGGAAATTGTCATTAACTGAGTTCAAGGATGTTTCAGGATTATTATGGATTAGAGATATTAGCAACGATCTATTATATAAAGACATCCCTGGGGGTGATTATGCTAATAGTTGGTACGTTTCACACCTCATAAAAACGAGTAGAAAAGAAACAATCAGGCACATGGAACAAATATATAAATCTTCCATAAACCTTAGATATAATTTCTTCAACTGTTTGTTTGAGGATTTGAGTAAGGTTTTTACTGATGAAGTGAAAACAAATTATAGAAATACTATTGCTGATGTATTCAACACATTAAAATTTTAAAACCAGCCTGTATTTTAATTCGTTTTGAAATAAATAGACCTGATGGGGGAAAAACGAAAAGCCTAGGTTGGTGTAATAATATAAAACATTGTAAAGAAACCGCATCAAATTACATGTCTTTGCAAGGATTATTCAGATGGGCAAGAAACTAACAAAGGAAGAATTTGTAGCCAAGGCTATACAAAAGCATGGGGACAAGTATGGCTACGACAAAGTAGATTATATAAATAGCACCACGGTAGTACAGATTTATTGCAAAGCTTGCCAGAAGTATTTTCCCCAAAGACCAGATAGCCATCTACAAGGAAAAGGCTGTAAAAAATGTGGCATAATAGCCAGTCATCCTATTATGTCGCTAGAGGAATTTGTACGTAGGTCAAAAGCTGTACACGGTGACAAATATGACTATTCACAAGTTAATATAAAGACCGTTAACGATGAAGTGACTATTATATGTCCCGAACATGGTCCATTTCCACAACGCCCAGTGAATCATTATTGGGCGAAACAAGGTTGTCCCAAGTGTGGACTTGTCAAACTGGGAATGTCTATTCGTAGCAATACAGAAGAGTTTATTCATAAAGCAAGAGAAGTTCATGGTGATAAATACGGATATGACAGAGTAGAATACGTATTAGCCAATGAACCAATTGAGATATATTGTCCTAACTGTAAAAAATATTATTTACAGAAGCCGAAACTGCATCTAATTGGACATGGCTGCACCATATGTGCGAATAATAAACCTATTGGCACAAGCGAATTTATTCGTAGGGCAAAAGAAGTATGGGGAGACAGATATACCTATGAGAAAACAGAGTATGTCTCAAACAAGGGAAAAGTAGTTGTTACATGTCGTGAACATGGCGATTGGCCAGCAACACCTTCGGCCTTTCTTAATGGTCATGGGTGTCCAGATTGTGGAAAAATAAAAGTTGCAGAAGCAAGAAAATTGACACAAGAAGAGTTTATAAGTAGAGCCACAGAGATTCATAAAGGGAAATATGGTTATTCAAAGGTAATATACATAAATAATGACACCGATGTTGTAATAACTTGTCCAATACATGGAGATTTTGAACAGGCTCCAGCAAATCACCTTGGAGGGCAAGGATGCAGAAAATGCAAGATTGACAAATATAAGCGCATTTTTCAAATGGGAAAGGAAAGATTCATCGACAAAGCGCAAAAAATTCATGGTGATCGTTATGACTACTCGCAGGTGGAATATGTAAACAACAAGACTGATGTTATTGTGATTTGTCCAGAACATGGTCCGTTTCCGGTCGCTCCACAGGATCATCTACAAGGCATGAACGGCTGCCCCAAATGTCAAACATCAAAGGGAGAAAAGAGAATAATTCTATGGTTGGAAGAACACGGCATCAATTACATGTGGCATAAAAGCGTTCGTTCGCCTTTAGCTCCAGGTAAAAGGAAAAAATTCATTCCTGATTTTTATGTTGAATCTGCAAATCTAATGATTGAATATAACGGTGAGCAGCATTACAGGCCTTTGGAGCAATGGGGAGGTGAGCAGCAATTCAAAAAGCAACAACGTAGAGATGCGGCATTTCGGGAATATTGTAAACAAGAAGGAATTACACTATTAGAAATCCCCTATACAGAGTTTGATAGAATAGAATCTATATTAGACAAGAACTTAAACGACAAGGATTGTGGAATTGTGAAAGGAGATGCCTAAGGCTGTGATAGATGTTCCTTCTCCGTTGGTATCGTGTCTATTCTATCAAGGAAGCCGTTCGGGTTCTCCTTTATCTTGCGGTCACGATAGGCTGTATGGATTGAAGCACGGAAAGTTACCTTTCGGTTTCCTCCTTCGCACCTCGGCAATTCAAACAAGTTTGACGTGCATAGGGTGTCGCATTCCCCATGAATGAGGCAATGCGACACCCTATGTGTTGATGTAAACTGAATTTCAGAAAATGATGAACGGCTTACTTGTTGAAAGCATAGTAGAAGCCATCGTTCATTGCCATGCGGAGCTGGTACAAACCATTCTCGTCGGCAGTGACATTCATCTTTGCGCCACTTGGCAGACAGGCCTGGATGCTGCCGTCCTCATTGAAGCTGAACAGCTCGCGAATGTCGCCGTCCTTGCTGTACGACCAGCTCTTGTTCTTCTTGTTGAATACGAAGTAAGACTTCTCGCCGTCGGGGTCGGTTATCTCGTAACCATTCTTCAAAGTCTTGACAGCATACATGCGACCGTCCTTGCCCATTACGTCCTTGGTGGTTCCCACCTGTCCGATCACCTTCTCGCCTGTCCAGAACTCGATGGAGTTGAGCACGAAGAGGTCGGCTACAGAACATACAGCATAGGCTGGAGAGATGAGGATAAAGATAAGCTCATTGACAAACTTGTTGTCTGTAGCTCGCTTGTTCCAGCTGAGAACTGAGTTGGTAAGGCCGAAAGAGCCGATGCATGAACTGAGAGTCAAGGCACCCACTGTGACAGCGATGACTGATTTGGTGAATGTTTTCTTCATCTTGTTAAAAAGTTAATGTATGTTGATAATTGGTTATAGTGTTTCTTATGTACAGAAGTTATAGAAGTTAAAGAAGTTATCACTCCCTTCGGTCGTTAGAAGTTATAGCCAATAGCCTTTTTATTGTTTTTTTAGCGATAAAGCATATGGCTTTAACTTCTCTAACTTCTTTAACTTCTTTAACTTCCACATTTGCGAAAGTTGATTATAGAGTTTCCGGTTCTTTGAAAACCCTAAAACTTGAAATGCCGTTTCAGCCAGCGGCTCATCATCTCGTAGGCACTCTCTTCCTCCTGATGCTGAGGCTCGGCAAAGGTGAGATGCTCGCCAGAGGCATCACCATGCTGGTCGGGGAAGATAATCATCAGATTGGTGCCGGAGAAGAAACGGGTCAACTCTTCGGGCAGACGCTCAAGGGCTGCCTTGTGAGAGACGGTTCCCTTGCGGGCTGTTACCACCACAAACATGTGGTCGGGAGCTATCTGCGAGGCTATCTGGGGCATCTCGTTCCAATGGGTCATGAGCGTATAGTCGGAACGGACCTCGGGATAGCGGTTCTTGATAAACTCGTTGATGAGCGAAAGAGCCTCCATACGGCCATGGAACTGTATGCGGCAGTCGAGGTTGCGTGCCATGCGCGACAGACGTTCTACCCAGCGGTAGAAGCCTGGCTCAAACTCTGCTCTCGAAGGAACAGCCACCTGTATGCGGCGTATGGTGTTGAGCGGCTGGCGGATGCGTGCCATGATGATCTGGCGGCTGAGTCCATTGAACAGACTCTGATGGAACTCGCCCCAGAACTTAGGTGAGCGCTCCGGATGCATGTGCATGCCGATGATGATCTCGGAACACTGAAACTCGTTGAAGGCGTGCTTGATGCCATTGGCGATGTTGGCAGCTATTCTGACCTGGGTCTGCGTGAGCACATCGGTGGCTGCTGCTATCTGACTGCAATGTTCGAGCAGTCGCTTGCCTTGCTCCTGGTTGTAGCGCATGTCTTTGTCCTCATACACCACATTGAGACAAACCAAACCGCGGTTCAGCTTCTGGTTTCTCACCAAGAAGGCGAGGCTCATCAGGTTGTCGGCATATTCGGGATAGCGCACGGGGATGAGTATCTTCTCGTCGTTGGCGCTCTTCTCGTCCTCAGCCTCCGGCAGCTCCTTGTCTCTTAGTACTATCATGCGCGAAGACCAGTCGGTAAGCAGCGAGGAGATGATACAGGTGCACAGTATCATGATCACCACACCGTTGAGCATGTCGTCGTCTACAAGATAGGTGTTTTTGCCTACAAGAATGTTCATTCCCACCATCACCATGGCGATACTGCCGGCAGCATGGGCTGAGGTAAGACCGAACATCATGTGACCCGAAGACAGGGGCTGGCGGAAGCCAAAGCAGGCAGCATAGGCGGCAATGGCCTTGCCCAGGGTGCCAAAGAACACGATGCACAGCACCACCCAGAGAATATGACCGCCCTGGAAGAGCAGTCCCACATTGATCAGCATGCCCACTCCTATCAGGAAGTAGGGAATGAAGAGGGCGTTGCCTATAAACTCGAGCCGGTTCATCAGTGGTGACACATGAGGTATATACCTATTTAATATAAGACCCGCAAAGAAGGCACCAAAGACTCCCTCGATGCCTACCATCTGCGAGAGGGCGGCACTCATGAAGAGCATGGCCATGACGAAGATAAACTGCATCACGGCATCGCTGTATCGGCGAAGAAACCATCGGGTGAGACGGGGTATGAGGAATATCATCACGCCACAATAGGCTGCAAACTTGGCTGCAAAGAGTACCCAGAAGAGTACGCCGTCGTGCTCGGTGAACGAAGCCACCAGACCCGCCAGCATCACTAAGGCGATGAGCAGGGAGATCATGCTCGACCCCACACTCAGCGTGACGCTCGGCTTCTGCTGCAGTCCGTAACGTGACACGATGGGGTAGGCGATGAGCGTATTCGAGGCCATGATACAGCTCAGCAGGAATGAGGCTTTGGTGGAATAGTCCAAGAGTGTGACGCTCATCCAATAGGTGAGTCCGAAAGGAATAAAGCACGTCAGCAGACCATAAGTGAGCAGTCTCGACTTCGTCTTCTTCATACCCTCCATGTCCATCTCGAGGGCAGCCAGAAACATGATGTAGTACAGACCAACCTTGCCAAACAACTCAAAGGAAGAGTCGCGCTCCAGGATGTTGAGCCCGTATTTGCCTATGAGTACTCCTGCCAATACCATACCGATGATGTGTGGAATGCGGAGCTTACCCATGATGATAGGCGCAAAGAGGATGATGATCATCACGACGAAGAAGATCAGCGTAGGGTCGGTTATCGGGAAATATTGTGCAATGTTCAGCATAGGCATTCAGTTTTTCGGGAGAGTTCTCGAGCATCAGCTGCATCACTCTTCCTATAATATGGGTGCAAAAATAATAATAAATCTTGAAAAAGCAAAGTCTTTTGCCTCCTTATCAATTATATGTGCAAAGATTTTTGTAAATTTGCACCCGGAAAGCAAACTTAAGATAGAAAGATAAGGATAAGCCCTCTGTCTGCTGATGTTTCATCGTAAATATGGGTAGCGGCGATGGATGAATGTTATTTTATGCAAAATAATGCAGAAATGTTAGCAAAAGTAATAAAAATGCAACAAAAAGCAATAATTTATGGGATTTTTTGCTTGATATTGTAGAAAAAGTCTTACCTTTGCAGCGGATTTGAGAGGATAAGCGTTAGAAGACAACCAAAGATGAGAAATCATCATGCTGGAAAGGAGCATTCTTTTCTTTTCCAAAAGATTCACTTTAAACAACTTTAAAAAAAAATCGATTATGAAAGTAGCAATTGTTGGTGCAAGCGGTGCAGTAGGTCAGGAATTCCTGCGTATCCTTGCTGAGAGAAATTTCCCAATGGATGAGTTGGTGTTGTTTGGTTCTGAGCGTTCGGCTGGACGAAAATACAACTATAAGGGAAAGGACTATGAGGTGAAACTCTTGCAGCATAACGATGATTTTAAAGATGTCGATATCGCATTCACATCTGCTGGCGGTGGAACTTCAGAGGAGTTTGCCGATACTATCACCAAGTATGGTGCTGTGATGATTGACAACTCAAGCGCTTTCCGTATGTGCGACGATGTGCCATTGGTAGTACCAGAGGTAAACGCCGAGGATGCGCTCAACCGTCCACGCAACATCATCGCCAATCCAAACTGCACCACCATCATGATGGTAGTGGTATTGAAGCCTATCGACGACCTGAGCCATATCAAGAAGATTCATATTTCTTCTTACCAGAGTGCTTCGGGTGCTGGTGCTGCAGCCATGGCTGAGCTTGAGCAGCAGTATAAGGACATCATCGAGACTGGCAAGACAGACCATATCAACAAGTTCCCACATCAGTTGGCATACAATGTAATTCCTCAGATAGACAAGATGACTCCTAACGACTATACCAAGGAGGAGATGAAGATGTACAACGAGACTCGTAAAATCATGCACTCTGATGTTCGCACCAGTGCCACTTGTGTACGTGTTTCCTCACTTCGTTCTCACTCAGAGAGCGTATGGTTCGAGACCGAGAAGCCATTGGCAGTAGAGGACATCCGCAAGGCTTTGGAGGCTGCTCCTGGCGTAACCGTAAAGGACGACGCACAGAACTACGTATATCCAATGCCTTTGGAGAGTGCGGGTAAGGACGATGTCTATGTAGGCCGTATCCGTAAGGATCTCGCCGATGACAATGGCAATACATTGTGGCTCACAGGCGACCAGATTCGCAAGGGCGCAGCGCTCAATGCCGTTCAGATCGCTGAGTATTTGATCAAAGTTGGTAATGTGAAATAAGATACATGCTTGAAAGATTCAAACTCTTGCTTCGGGATATGAACCGGGGCATTTATGAGAAAGAAACAGAAATATCGCTCTCGCTCCTTGCCGCTCTGGCAGGCGAGAGCGTTATTCTTTTAGGTCCACCGGGTGTGGCCAAGAGTATGGTGGCACGACAGCTGAAGTGTGCCTTCCGTGGAGCACGCAATTTCGAGTATCTCATGTCGCGCTTCTCTACGCCCGATGAGATCTTCGGTCCTGTGAGCATACAGAAACTGAAGACCTCAGATACCTATGAGCGTGCTGTGGATGGTTATCTTCCTACAGCCGATGTCGTGTTCCTCGATGAGATATGGAAGGCGGGCCCTGCCATACAGAACACCCTGCTCACGGTCATCAACGAGAAACTGTTCCGCAACGGCATACGCGAAATAGTGTTGCCACTGAAACTCCTCGTGGCAGCCAGCAACGAGTTGCCAGCCAAGGGCGAGGGACTGGAGGCGCTGTGGGACCGCTTCGTCATCCGCATAGAGAGCCGTCCCATCCGGCAGGAGAAGAACTTCCGAGAGATGCTGTTGGAGGTGAAGAGTGAAGAACAAAGTTCGGCGGCCGAAGGGAAAGCCAATTCGAATGCGATTACTGCCGAGGAGTATGCGGAATGGTCGAAGGCCATCGATCGTATTGGAGTGAAGGAGGAGGTACTCGATGCCATTTCTGCTATCCGCAAATCCCTGAGAGCCGTGAATGTGGATGAGGCTGCAGAGCGCCGTCATGTGTATGTGAGCGACCGTCGCTGGAAGAACATCATGCGCCTGCTTCGTACCTCAGCCTTTATGCAGGATCGTGAGGAAGTGGCAGTATGCGATCTTCTTCCCATCTATCATTGCCTGTGGCAGGAGCCGGAGGAGAGGGATGCCATCCGTGCGCTCGTCATCAAAGCTCTCTTTGCTCCTCATGCCGACAAGTTGGTAGAGATGAAGAATGCCCTTGCCGAGGACATCAAATATCATCGCATCCGCCGCAGTCCTGATGAGGGCAGGGATTACGAGGGCGAGATAGAGAGCCTCTCTGATGCCCTGACTTCCCTGGAACGCCAGTTAGGTGACAATCTCTTCGTTTCTTCCGACGACAAGACCGAACTCTCTGCCTATCTTCGCGACTTCTACAGAGAACTGGCCTTTACCCGTCAGGACACGATGAAACTGTATGCGGAGTAGCGCATCCACGTGATACTTATTTCTCCACCAGTACGTCCTTTTCTTCATAACTGTCGAAGCCGATGCTCATGTCAGCACCGTGCTCCCGGAAGATGGAGAGAAGGTGTTGCTGCATGTCGGGGTCAATGGCTATCTCGCCATTCTTCGCCTTATAAAACCTACGCCGGGCATAAGGCGTACGGGAATAGAAATAATGGGTTCTTCCCGCCGGGATGGTACTGTAGATGCGCTGGAATCCCCTTGCCCATACTTGCTTTTCTGACACAAGATGATAGGGGCACTTCTCGCCCTCACATTGCAGGTGCTTCACATTGAGCACCTCAAAGGTATCGGCACTGGTAAGTGCCTTGACATACTGCGCATAACGGGCGCAAGTGTTGCTGCGTGTGCAGGATGCCATGGGGCAAACTACACTCAATGAAATTTTCTTCATACTTTCTTTTATTTTTAAGTTACAGAAGTTTTGCAAGTTCAGAAGTTAAAGGAGTTAAGGAGTTAAAGGAGTTAAAGGAGTTAAGACAACAGTCTTTTTTGCGTAGTTTTTTAAGCAGCAAGACATACGTCTTAACTCCTTAACTTCCTTAACTC
>OMCT01001061.1_pt1 | contig 17795 bp, 18 predicted proteins | sample 1674301 | NCBI WGS metagenome assembly OMCT01 (sample SAMEA103958158, study PRJEB25191) | human gut metagenome
CTTGGAACCATATAAACAACTGTACTACAATATTTTAATTTATAGAACTCCTCTTTAGATTATTGTTATTTTCATGTATGGCGCAAATGTACATAAAAAAAATGAATACTTGCAACAGTCTATCCAAAGATGCAGCAGCACAAAGCCGGAATATTCACCGTTTTTTCCCTACCTTTGCCCCGCAAACCAACAAGTTTCCTATCATGGCAGGCATCTACATCCATATCCCGTTCTGCAAGACGCGGTGCGTCTATTGCGACTTCTACTCCACCACCCGAAGCCAACTGAAGAAACGCTACATCCGGGCCTTGTGCCAGGAACTGCGTTCACGAAAAGACTATCTGAAAGGCGAACCGGTACGAACCGTTTACTTCGGCGGCGGAACCCCCTCGCAACTCAATGAAGACGACTTTGCTCTTGTGTTCGAAACCCTCAAAGAAGTGTATGGGCTGGGTGCCTGCGAAGAAACAACCCTCGAAGCCAACCCCGACGACCTGACCGACGACTACGTCGCCATGCTGCACGACCGGCTCCCCTTCAACCGCATCAGCATGGGCATACAGACGTTCGACGACGAAATGCTGCGTCTGCTGAACCGCCGCCACAACGCCCGCCAGGCCATCGAAGCCGTCGGACGCTGCCGGCGGGCAGGATTCGGAAACATCAGCATCGACCTCATCTACGGGCTGCCGGGCGAGACGGACCGCCGCTGGCAGGACGACCTGCAACAGGCTGTGGATCTGAACGTTGAACACATCTCGGCCTACCACCTGACCTACGAAGAAGGCACACCGCTGTACGACATGCTGCAAGCTCACCGCGTCAGCCAGGTGGACGAGGACAGCAGCCTGCGTTTCTTCTCCGCCCTGACCGACACACTGGGCAAGGCAGGATACGTCCACTACGAAATATCCAACTTCTGCAAACCCGGCCGACACTCGCGCCACAACACCTCCTACTGGCAAGGTATTCCCTATCTGGGCTGTGGCCCGTCGGCCCACTCGTTCGACGGCGTCGGTCGCGAATGGAACGTATCGTCGCTGACGCAATATATTGAAGGCATGGAAAGCGGCAACCGTCCGTTCGAAACGGAATACCGCGACACCGCCACCCGCTACAACGAGTGCGTCATGACCGCACTACGCACCATGTGGGGCATACCGATGGAGCAGTTACGGCAGAACTACGGCGAAAAGCTGTACCGATATTGCCTCGACATGGCCGCCCCCTACCTGACTGACGGCAAGTTGGAACTGAAAGACGGCTTTCTGCGGCTGACGCGTCGGGGCATCTTCGTTTCGGACGGCATCATGAGCGACCTGATGTACGTGGACGACTGAATCCTGCTTTTTATCGTCACCCTGGACTCCGCACACGCCGCCCACATTTTCCGAACGGACAGTTGCCCGATGTTCGCAAAACAATTACCTTTGCGCCCGAACCAACCAACCGACCATGACCGAACAGGAAGTCAGACGCTATTTGAGGCAGATGAAGGAAGAAGACTCCGAACGAGCCTTCAAGGGCTTCTTCGACCTGACTTACGACCGCCTGTTCCGCATAGCCTACTACTATGTCCGCGACGAAGATGCCGCGCAGCAGATTGTGCTCGACGTCTTCATGCGCCTGTGGCAGATGCGCGACCGCCTGCCCGAAGTGAACAGTATCGAAGACTACTGTTTCATCCTCACCAAGAACGCCTCGCTCAACTATCTGGAGCGTGAAAACCGGCAAAGCCCCCTGCCGGCCGAACACCTGCCCGAACCGGCCGACATAGCCTCATCGCCCGAAGAAACCCTGATCAGCGAAGAACTTTTTGCCCGCTACGTCAAGGCATTGGACCGCCTGCCCCAGCGTTGCCGCGAAGTCTTTATCCGCATCCGCGAAGAGCGGCAAAGCTATGCACAAGTGGCCGAGGCATTAGGTATCAGCGTAAAGACAGTGGACGCGCAACTGCAAAAGGCCACCGCCCGACTCAAAAAGATGCTGCTGCCTGACGAAGGCGAAGAATAATGCCCTAAATTAACTTTTATTACCACATCTCCAGTAGGGGATTTCCTGACAACCCACGTCTTTATAGCAAACAAGCCTGCGGAGGCTTCGAGCCGTGCAAGTGTGGCTCGTGAGCCGTGCAAGTGTCGAACGCGAGCCGTACAAGTGTGGCTCGCGAGCCGTGCAAGTGTGGCTCAAGCGCCCCGCAAGCGAACGAAAGGTAAATCTGCAACAAACAGATAAACAGCTATTTAGAGTAAAACCGGAAAAGGAGCCGATCGCTCCGATTCGCTTAACTATACATTTAATGTTTCTTTTACTTATTTATTCAATAACATGAAAACAATTAACAAACTAATGACAGGCGCCCTTCTGCTCCTGCCCATGCTTGCCTCGTGCAGCAAAGACTCCAAGTATCCGAAGGATTACATCGGTTTCGAGAAACGAAGCCTTGAGTACGCATTCACCCCGGGAAAGAGCAGCGAAGAATTCGACGTGAGAATCATTGCCGCAGACAAGCAGGACCAGGACCGCGAAATGACGGTCGAAGGCGTGACACCTCCCGGCAAGAAACCCGTGTTCAGCATTCCCGAAAAGAAAGTGGTCATTCATGCCAAAAAGAAATCGGCCAAAGTCCGCATCAAAATCTATCCCGAACGGATAAGCAATCAAAGTACCTTGCGGTTGGTGTGTACCCCGAAGGACAAAAAAGTGAAGAGTACACAACTGATGATAAAGCTGAAACCGAAAGGCGCAAAATGACGGAAAGAGCCCAAACACCTTTCTGAAAGGGATTGAACAGAACAAAAACAACCGTTTTCAACCGACAAACCGAAAAAAATCGCCCCGGGCGGTAGGGAATTCGGGCACAAAGGCTGTCTTTACAGGAAAAAGGAGGAAAAAACATGAAAGATCCGTTCAACGACCTGCTCGACCGTCTGGCCCGTTCCACCCGCTCGCCACGGGGAAGATATTCGGCCGACAACAGCTGGAAGATACTGGAAGACAGAATCTTCGCCCGCTCGCGCCGCCAACGCCGCTTCCGCCTTTGGCTGACCGGCACGGCAGCCACCGTCCTGCTCTGCATAGCCGGATGGATGACTTATGAGCAACTGCGCCCCGTGCCCATGCAGACCTTCTCGACCCTGGCCGAGGTACGCGACCTGACGCTGCCCGACGGTACGGAAGTTACTCTGAACCGCTATTCGTCGCTCACCTGCCCCAAACGCTTCGAGCACGACCGGAGCGACGTCCGCCTGCAGGGTGAAGCCTGCTTCCGGGTAACCAAGGATGCCCGACGCCCCTTCACCGTACAGGCCGGCGACATGAAAGTACGGGTGCTGGGTACGCACTTCAACGTAGAAGCCTATCCCGCCGACCCCGAAGTCAGGACCACCCTGCTCGAAGGCTCCGTGGCCGTCAGCACCGACCACGGTCACAAACGGCTGATACTCCGCCCCAACGAATCAGCCGTTTACAACCGACGCAGCGGATTGCTGCGACAAGTGGCCAGCCCGACTGCAACGGACGAGATAGCCTGGAGCCGCGGCCTCTTCCTCTTCAGGCGGCAGACGTTGCAGGAGATTGCGCGACAGCTGTCCAACGCCTTCCACACGCCCATCCGCATCGAAGGGCAGCAACTGGCCGGATACCGCCTCACAGCCACCTTCGACAGCAGTGAAAGCCTGACGGAGATACTCAACGCACTGCAGCAAGCCGCCAGCTTCTGTTACAGCGAACAAGGCGGAAGCATTGTCATCAGCCCCCGGCAGGCAGAAACAGGAGGAAAGCAATAATACATGAACATATATCCAAAAACCAAACACTATGATTCAATCCAATTTCTTTCAACACCACCACATCAGAGTCTTGTTTCTGATGTGCGTGGTTCTGCTAAGCGGCACCGCACGCTCGCAAAGCACCGATGTCCGACTCACCATGGAGATACGCAATGCCACCCTGGAGAGCTTGGTGAAACAACTGGAAAACTCCACCGGATTCACCTTCGTCTATGGCGATGAAGTACGGTTGAACGGACGTATCAGCCTGCAAGTAAAGCAGCTCACCATCAGCGAACTGCTGGAACAGGCTTTCCGCGACCAACCGGTGGAATTCTCCATCAACGGAAAGCACATCGTGCTGCGCAAGCGCGAAATGCCCAAAAAGAAGGAACGCCGCCGGTTCACCATCAGCGGCTGCATCACCGAACGGGGGTCGGCAGAGACCCTCATCGGTGCCAACGTCACCGAAGGCCGATATGCCACCGGCACCTCGACCAACACTTTCGGCCTCTACTCGCTGACCCTCCCCGAAGGAGAGGTCAGCCTGACGTTTTCCTACTTAGGCTTCCGGTCGCAGCAGAGCCGCTTTGTCCTGACGCGCGACACGGTCATCAACGTGCAGTTGGACGACAACATCGAACTGCAAGAAGTAGTCATCACCTCGACACGCAAGGAAGCCGGCATACAATCTGCCAACACGGGTTCGCACGACATCCCCATCACCCAGATACGCCACACGCCCTCCATCCTGGGCGAAGCCGACGTGCTGAAGACGCTGCAACTGATGCCGGGCGTACAGGCAGGCATGGAAGGCTTTGCCGGCATGTATGTGCGTGGCGGTACGCCCGACCAGAATCTGGTGATGCTGGACGGCATCCCCGTTTACAACGCCGACCACCTGATGGGTGTCTTCTCGGTGTTCACTCCCGAAGCCGTAAAGAATGTCAGCCTCTTCAAGAGCAGTTTTCCTGCACGCTACGGCGGCCGCCTGTCGTCCATTGTCGATGTGCGTACCAACGACGGCGACCTGCACCAGTATCACGGTTCACTGAGCATCGGCTCGCTGACGGACAAACTGCACATCGAAGGCCCCATCCGCAAAGGAAAGACTTCCTTCTCGCTGAGCGGACGATTCATGCCCACTGCATTGATATCCAATGCAGTCAATACATCCGAATCATATGGTACTCACATTTCCACCGATAAATACAACTATTACTTCTACGACCTGAATGCCAAACTGAATCACAAGTTCAACGACCGCAGCCGCCTCTTCTTAGGCTTCTACCGCGGCAAAGACCATTACCACTATTACAACGACGACAAGCCGACTGAGTATTCATCCTCTCCGCAGCAATATTACAGCAGCAAAGCCCGCCTGAACTGGGGCAACCTCATCGCCTATGCCCGCTGGAACTATGTATTCAGTCCCAAGCTTTTTGGCAACGCCACCGTAGCGTACAACCAATACCGCATGACGCTGCACGAAGACAACGATGAACAGAAAAGGCAAAACAGCACCGTGCTCGAGAGGCAACTGTACAGCTCGAACTTCCATTCGGGCATACGCGACTGGAGCGCCCGCATGGACTTCGACTATACCCCATCCACCAGCCACCGCGTACGGTTCGGCTCCGAATTTATCCACCACCTGTTCAGCCCCGGTGTCTCCACTGCACACGAAGGAAATTATGGTACTTCCATCACACCGGCAGACACCACCTACCGAACCAGCATCAACCAGGCACAACGGGGCTTCGAACTCTCCCTCTATGCCGAAGACGACTGGGAACTGTCCGACCAGCTCAGCCTGAACTGGGGCGGACGCCTTACCCTCTTCCACACACAGGGCAAAAGCTATCTGTCGGCACAGCCCCGCCTCTCCCTGCGCTACGACTTGGGCAGCGGCCTGGCAGTCAAGGCTTCGTATGCCCATATGGCGCAATACGTACATCTGCTCTCATCTACTCCCCTTTCCATGCCTACCGACTTGTGGGTGCCCATCACCCGCAACATACGCCCCATGTACTCCAACCAGTACGCTGCCGGACTCTACTACGACGGGGTGCCGGGGTGGGAGTTCTCCGTAGAGGGCTACTACAAGCAGATGCGCCACATCCTGGAGTATCAGGACGGCGTTTCCTTCTTCGGCAATTCCACCTACTGGGAAGAGAAAGTAGAGATGGGCGAAGGACGCTGCTACGGATTGGAAGTGATGGCCCAGCGCACGGTGGGTAAAACGACCGGCTGGATTTCGTACACCCTCTCCAAAAGCGAACGCCGCTTCAAGGACGGCAGCATCAGTCAGGGGCAATGGTTCCCACATAAATACGACCGACGTCACAGCGTCAACCTCTGCTTGAACCACAAGTTCAACGACCGCATCGATGTGGGTGCTTCGTGGATATTCTACACCGGAGGCTACATGACGGTACCCGAACGGCAAATCATCGTCGTGAAGCCCGACGGAAGCATCGACCAGGAGAGTTACATCTCTCATCGCAACAACTACCGGCTTCCGCCTACCCACCGTCTGAACGTAGGCATCAACTTCAACAAGAAGACCAAGCATGGCATGCGCACGTGGAACATCAGCGTTTACAACCTCTACAACGCCATGAATCCCAACGTCGTATATACCAAACAAGAAAATATCTACGGATACACCCCCGGAGAATATTACATACAACAGACCAAAACCACCATCAAGAAGCTGACCATCCTGCCCTTGATTCCCTCGGTGACCTATACATACAGATTCTAATTCTAACCCGAAAAAAGAGACAAAAGATATGAAACGCATCACCTACATACTGCAAACACTATTGTCAGCCTGCATCGCACTGGCGGCATGTACCAACGAAATCCCCTACAACGAACAGGCTCGCGATCCACAACTGATACTGAACGCCCAGCTCACCGCCGGCGAAAAGACGAACTACGCCTATCTGCACCTCAGCGAAGGCAACCGCATAGGACGGATAACCCAAGGCAGCCTTACCTTATATATAAATGGGAAAGTCGCTGAAACCCCCGAAGAGATTTCGCCCGAAGAGTTGTACAACAACCTGAAGGGAACGATAGACGACGAACAGTTCGAACTACTCATTCGCAACATCCACTTCAAAAAGTTCCGCATCACCTCCGAACTGCACCCGGGCGATCACATCCGCTTGGAGGCAATAGCCGAAAACGGAACTTACCATGCAAGCGCAGAAACCACCGTTCCCCGCCCCGTCGAAAGCCTGCAAGTGGATACGGCCCTGGCCTATCTGCGCGAGTATGCAGGAGATGTACTTTATCGCCAGTATAAAATCACCCTGAAAGACCTGCCCGGCGAAAAAAACTACTACCGGCTGGACATCAGCCACGAACTACAGCAATTAGTGACATACTGGACCTATCGCTACGACGCAGGAGGAAATCTCGTAAAAGAACAACGCGACACCTTGCTAACCTCCATCCCGATGACCAAGATTATCAACCGCGAAGACATCATCCTGACCGACGGCCATCCCCACAACTACAACGATGAGGAGAATGAACTGTTTCCCACCACGAGAAACAAATACAACCTGTTCACCGACAATCGTTTTTCCGATGCATCGGCCACACTGAAAGTCTATACGCCTACTTACCATATCGAACCGCCATACTTCTACGACTATATCGACTACCACAACAGTCAGACCATCACCGTCAGCATCTACAGCCTTACCGAAGAACAATACCGCTACCAGAAGGCTCTGAACACACTGGATGATGAAAACTACGAAGAAGTTCTGATGGAACCTGTCAGCATCCCCACCAACGTAACGGGCGGACTGGGATTCGTCGGGGCCGATTCGCGTACACAGTTTGTGCTGCACCTTCCCTGATAAGCACCAACAACCGGCTACACGAAGTTCAAAGAGGAAGCACAAAGATAGGATTTCTCGGCAAAAAAGCCTACTTTTGCGTCTGCAATCCATAGACAGAGAAAAAACATGTTTGTACTCACCATCATTTCGCTCATGCTGGCCGGTGTGGGCACCGGTTATCTGTTGCGCCGCCGCAATACACGCCCCGTGAGCCGCATTATCACCTTACTTATATGGCTACTGCTCTTTCTGCTGGGCACGGAGGTAGGCAGCAACCCGGACATCATCAACGGGCTGGGCACATTGGGGGTAGAAGCATTACTCATTGCCGCGTCTGCCATGTTGGGCAGTAGCTTGGCCGCCTGGGGGCTGTGGAGATACATCTGCCGGAAAGGAGGTAGCACCCAATCATGAAAGGCAGCCTCATCATCATCGCCTTTTTCGCATTGGGCATTATCTGCGGACATCAGCAACTGCTTCCCAACGGCCTGGCAATAGCTGACCTGAGTTTCTATGCGCTCTGTGCACTGATGTTCTTCGTCGGTGTCAGCGTAGGTGCCGATCCTAAAACGCTGTTGAGCTTTCGCAAGCTGAACCCACGTTTCGCTTTGTTGCCCGTAATGACCATTGGTGGTACACTGGCCGGCTGCCTGTTCGTTTCACTGCTACTTCCCCAGCGCAGTGTAGCCGACTGCTGTGCCATCGGTTCGGGCATGGGATATTATTCACTCTCCAGCATTATCATTACCGAATACAAAGGAGCAGAAATGGGAACCATCGCCCTGCTGAGCAACATCATGCGCGAAGTGACTGCCCTGCTTGCAGCCCCACTGTTAGTACGTTGGTTCGGCAAGTTGGCTCCTATCGCCGTTGGAGGTGCCACCACCATGGACACTACGCTGCCTATCATCACCCGCTACTGCGGTAAGGAATTGGTGGTAGTCTCCATTTTCCATGGTTGCCTGACAGACTTCTCTGTAACCTTCCTCGTCACTTTATTCTGTTCTCTGTAAGAAAGAGCCTGCATCGGAATATCGTTTTGCAAGCAAATAGCACGTATCACTTCCCTAATAATGCTAAACGCCTATTTATATTACATTCTTATTACAAAAGAAGAGAAAAACCGGGCGTTTTCACACCCTGTAATTGACATAAGTCAAAAAAGGGGTGCTTTATATGCATTTTCTTTTTTATTCGTTTTTGTGTTATAAAACATACCCGTATATTTGCATCGGTAAAAAGAAAAACAAAGCGCTTACAGTTTTTCAATAGGTATTAGAAGAAAGTTTTTAGGATAACAAAGTTTTAGGATAACAAAGTTTTTAGGATTAACAATTAAAAAAGTAGGTATTATGAAACGTTTTGGATTAACATTAGTGGCAGCATTCTGCCTGGCAGCTACAACTTTTGCAGCAGGCAATCAACCGACAACTGAAAAGAAGTGGGAAGGTTCCATCAATGTAAACACATTGAGTAAATACCTGAAGCTGACTCAGAGCCAACATGAACAAGTGTCAAGTATTTGCAAATACTTCCACAAACAGATGGTTATGGCTAACAAAGTATCTGAGGATCAGGATGGCTTGAGAAGCAAAGCTGTTGCAGCCAACTTGAAGCTGATGAAGAAGGCCTTGAACGAGAAGCAGTATGAAGACTACGCCAAGGTTCTGAACACCACGCTTGAAAACAAAGGTATCGAAGTGAAGTAACACACTTCACTCCGATAATTTCGGAAGAATATTATTAATTTTACTCTAATATAAAAAAGGCATCGGAAACGTGTTTCCGGTGCCTTTTCTGATTTACGCCGTTACGGCGCAATCATTCTAACCAGTCATATATAATATTACCTGTAAACCGCTTTCACAAGCAGAATCGGTCTTGTAGTTCTTTCTTGTACTTCTTCGAAACAAGCAACTCGTCCACTTGGTCGAAAGGTGGATAGAGCAGGCACTTGTTGTCCTTGATAATCATCAGGTAATCAATGTTAATGATATACGACTGATGAATCTGCACGAAACAGGGAGAATATTGGATAATCTGCTCGGCCGTCATACCGCGACGCAACACTAACGGTGGCTGTTGGTTCAGCACCACCTCCCACTGCTTGCGGTCGGAGCAATAACGGAAGAAGCCGATTTCGGCAGGACGCAACGCCCGCATATCGTTCGTAGGCGTAAACACGATGAATGTCTGCCCGCTGTGCAAAGGAGTACCGGTGTACAATGCAGTCCGACTGTCGGTTTCCTTCTGACGAAGAAACCGTTCCAAAATCTGATGAAGATCCTGTTCCTCGAATGGTTTCAACAGATAATCGAATGCAGATTCGCGGATGGCCTGTATCATATACTTGTCATAAGCCGTATAGAAAACAACCTTCATATTCCAGGAAACAGAGTCGCGCATGTCCTGCAACAATTCCATCCCTGTCATGTCGGGCATTTCCACATCCAGAAACAACAGGTCGGGACGCACTTTCGCTATCACTTTCTTCCCCTGCTTCCCGTTCTTGGCCAAACCTTCGACTGAAAAGCGAGCATCCTTGTTCAAACTGAAGTTCAGACTCTCCAAGGATACATCGTCATCGTCCACTATTACCACTCTATATCTATCCATAGCTTTCGTCGTTTTGCAAGGCGAATATAAAGATTATATTTATGCCACACAAAAGCGCCTTTAAGAAAATATGGATTATCCGGTGGATAAAAGAGATTATCCGACTAAAAAATGATACTATCAAGTTATTCTTAAATGGTGTAATCGTACTTTTCGGGGAGTTCGAATGCCACTTCACACCCCGTCTCGCCGCTATCGAGTGTCACATTGTGCACCGAGACGTCGATGGTTTCCTTGTTCTTCATATTCAGAATCTGGATGGTCTGCATGATGACTTTCATGCCGGTACCTGTTCCGCGGTTGTGACTGTCGGGACGGAAACCGCCGCCATTATCCGTCACTTTGATACAAATGCCTTTCCCGGTTTTGACAACGGTAATCCACAACCGGCGTTCGCCTTCTTTGCCGCGCAGGGCGTGCTTCACAGCGTTTTCTACCGGTATCTGTATCAGCATAGAGGGTATCAGTACCCGATCCGGATGCACATCGGGCGCCAAACTGATAGTGGGATAAAAGGCATCGCCCAGCGAACGGCGTTCCAGGTCGATGTAGGTACCTACAAAATCCAGCTCTTCGGACAGGGTGACACACAGTTGCTCGGCCAGCTCCAGATTGCGGCGCATCAGCTTGACCAGCGAAGCCAGTTCGTGCTTCTCTTCCTCCTTGCGGCCGGCCATCTCCTGATTGAGCACATTGAAGATGAAATGGGGCGACAGACGGTTGCGGATGTTTTCCAAACGCAGGGTAGAGACGGTGCGACGGCTTTCGACAAGCAGCAAGGCACGTTTCTTCTTGCTATACATATAGACAAAGACGACTACCAGAAAAGCTACCCCACAAAGTGCTATCCAGATGATGCGGGTCTGCCTCAAGGCAAGCACTTCGTTTTCCTTGGCCTGAATCAGCACTTTCTGCGACATCAGCGTGGAATCCTGCTGATAGCGCAGTGCCAGGTCGGCCGTACGCATCCGGATGTTCTCGTTGCGGATGGAGTCGTCCAGTTCGCGATTCTTCTTCAGGTAGTTATAAGCCTGACGGTAGTTGTGGGTTTCCTCGAAATAGAGTTGCAGGTTGCGGTTGCGCACATGAATCAGGTCGGGATAGACGTCGGGCGAAGTGACACTCGAAGCCAGCAACCGCCTGGCTCCGTCCAAGTCCTTCCGCAACAGGCAAATGCCAATTTTCTGCGTGTCGATGGCATAGAGGGCGGCAGGCATCCCGTACTCCTTGAAGAAAGGTTCGCAAAGGTCGATATAATGTGCTGCCGAGTCGGGCTGCTGCAACAGGATGAAGCAGTCGGCCAGATTGACCCACGTCAGGTTGCGCTCGAATACCATTTCGGGATATTCCGTCGTCAGACGCAGCAGGCGGCGGAAGTAAGTCAAGGCTGTCTCGTAATCGCCCCGATAGTAGTAGGACGTTCCGCGGTTGTTCAGGTAGAAGTGCTTCTCGTTGGGTCGCATCTCGTCGTAATACCGGGCTGCCAGGTTGTAGTAGTAGTCGCACTGTTCGAAGTCGCGCAGCCATACGTATATCTGTGCCAGGCCGTAATAGATGGGATACTTCTGCGAATCGGACAACTGAAGCGAATCGCACAACAACAGGGCGCGACGATACCACGCCGCCCCCACGTCTAACTTGCCCTGCTGGTTGCAGGCGTCGGCCAGATTGATAAGGATGTCGGGCACGCTTTCCTTGCGGTTGCCCTGCATGAGCAGTTCGTAGGCACGGCGGTAATAAGTGGCTGCCGAATCCATATAGCCGGTACGGACGTAGATGTTGCCTTTGCTGTTGGCACAGTCGCCCGCCAGATTCCACAACTCGGGCGAGGAGGGCTGACGACGGATGAAATCCTCGATCTGCCTGACCACCAAGCGTGCCGAATCCAGTTCGGAAGTGACCAAGTAGGTTTTCAGTGCCACCGACAGGTAGTTGTACCACGTCAAACTGTCGTGCGACGCATGCATGCCACGCACCGCCTTGGCACGCACCTCGTAAGGATGGGTAGAGACGGAGTCAGCATTCAGGGCCGAAAAGCGTTCGAACTTGCGCATCTCGGTAGGCGACTCCTTCTCCTGCCTCGGACCACAGGCTGCCAATGCCAGCAGGCCAATCAGCGAAACGATATAAAGCAGACGTTGCGTCATCTGATGGTCACCATTGTGGCTCCGAATCCGTACTCCTGAAACGATGCATCCTGCGCCTTGCAGGAGGAATATTTGCGCTTCAGTTCGTCCAGAATGGCTTTGCGCAACACACCGTCGCCCTTGCCGTGGATGAAGACGATGCGCTGTTCGCGCTTGTTCTTGTATTGCTCCATCACTTCACGAAACTTGTCGAGCTGATAGTTCAGCATCTCGCCGTTCGACATGCCGCGCGTGTCGTCCAGCAGTTCGCCGATGTGCAGATCAATCTCTACAATGCCGTTCTTTCCGCCATGCTTGGCTGCGGGCTGGGGCTTCTTGGGGGCATCGGCCGAACGTTTCTGCATCAGGGCTTCCTGAAGGTCTTCGGCCGATACATATACCTGACGGGCAGGCTGGTCGTTGCGTACCACGTCGTACATCAGGGCCGGCGTCTCGAAGAAGTCGGTGGGCTGGAAGGTATGCAACTTGTAGAACTTCACCACATCGATGCGCAACTCCACGCTGACAGCGGGCTTCAACTGGAAAGAGCGGCGGTCCTTGAAGGCCACAAGCTGCACGGCCACGCGCTCCAGGTCGTTGAGCGACGACTTCTCGAACTCCTCGAGCAGCAACTTGGTGTTAGGCTCTATCAGTCCGTGCTGGCGCACCGTCCATGCCTTGCCTTCGGCGCCCAAGTAGGTGTAGTACAGGTAATAGTTGCTGTCGTTCACCAGATAGCTTTCGAACGGAGTGGTGCTGACGGCCTTGATGTCCTCGGGCACAAAGGCCAGATAGACGTTCAGCACATCGCCGCCTTTCATTTCCGGCTGGCGATAGACCGATATTTCGGGCTTTTCCACCCGGTGCTGAGGCTGTTCGTAAGCCTGCTGCGACGCGGCAGGACGGGCGGGCTGTTCCTCGGTTTTCTTCTGCTCGGCCTTGGCAGCCTTCGAAGCGGGCGTGGGTACGTTGTAGTCGTCGGTCTCTATCACCACCACCTCGCGGATGTGCATCGGGATGTCGAAGCCGTCGGCATCTTCCACCAGTACAATGTCTTTACCTTGAAATCCGGTGACCTTTCCGCCACCTACTTCGCTCAGAAAGCGAACTTTGTCTCCTATCTTTATCATGTCTTTTTCTGTTTAATCATTCGGTTTTCCCTGCGGCAAAGATAGTGAAAGGTGAGCGCAGAGACAAATGAAAACCAAAGTTTTCAAATTTGGCTATGCCGAACCGCATCCTATCTTACTTATCCAAAGATACGGAAATGTCACCAAAATGGCACGAGATACCCCAAAGAAAAGTATTTCTGCAAAGAAATGTCCTTAAAAGTCGCACGTCGCAGCTTTGTTGCAGCGTGGTCCGATGTTTCTATCCGTTCGAACTGTTCTATCTGTGCACGAAGTTACATCTCGCGTGTCGGGATGTTCATCCCGCGTGCCGAGATGTGCATCCCAAGTGCTGAGATATACATCCCGGCACGCGAGATATAAAGAAACTGAAAGGAAGAAAGATTCTTCGGGCAAGGAAGGTGCATCTCATCGCCAAGAGAGCAGCATGGCAGGAGATGGCGGACGGCAGAAGATTACATTCTTCCCCGCAGCTATTCGCGCATTCCCTAATTATCCGTACCTTTGCAGCCGAATAAGAGACCTACGATTATGAAACAAGACCCTAAACATATCCGCATCAGCGAGTTCAATTATCCCCTGCCCGACGAGCGCATCGCCAAATTCCCCCTGCCCGTGCGCGACCAGTCCAAACTGTTGGTTTACCGTCACGGACAGGTGACCGAAGACCGCTTCATCTCCCTGCCCGACTATGTGCCGGCCGGCAGCCTGATGGTGTTCAACAACACCAAGGTCATTCAGGCCCGCCTGCACTTCCGCAAGGAGACGGGCGCACTGATCGAAGTATTCTGCCTGGAACCCATCGAGCCAAACGACTACGCGCTGAACTTCCAGCAGACCGAGCACGCCGCCTGGCTCTGCATGATAGGCAACCTGAAGAAGTGGAAGGAAGGTCCCCTGCACCGCGAGATGACCGTGAAGGGACGCCCGCTGACACTGACCGCCGAGCGGGGCGAGTGCCGCGGCACCAGTCACTGGGTGGACTTCCGCTGGGACAACCCCGAAGTAACCTTTGCCGACATCCTCGAAGTGTTCGGCGAGCTGCCCATCCCGCCCTACCTGAACCGCGAAACGCAGGAAAGTGACAAGGAAACCTATCAGACGGTTTACTCCAAGATAAAAGGCTCCGTAGCCGCCCCCACCGCCGGGTTGCACTTCACGCCCCGCGTGCTCGATGCCCTCCGCACAAAAGGCGTTGACCTGGAGGAACTGACGTTGCACGTAGGCGCCGGCACCTTCCGCCCCGTGAAGAGCGAAGAAATTGAAGGCCACGAGATGCACACGGAGTACATCTCCGTATCGCGCGGCACGATAGACAAGCTGATAGCCCACGACGGACAGGCCGTGGCCGTAGGCACCACGTCGGTACGCACGCTCGAAAGCCTCTATCACATCGGTGTCACCCTGTTGCAGAACCCTGACGCCACGGAAGAACAGTTGCACGTCCGCCAGTGGCAACCCTACGAAATGGAAGGCGAAGCCCCCACGGCGGTCGAAGCCCTGACCGCTGTCCGCGACTATCTGGACCGTCACGGCATGGAAGCCCTGCACACCAGCACACAGATCATCATTGCCCCGGGCTACGACTACCGCATCGTCCGAGCCATGGTGACCAATTTCCACCAGCCGCAAAGCACGCTGCTGCTGCTCGTCTCGGCCTTTGTCCACGGCGACTGGCGCACCATCTACGACTACGCCCTCGCCCACGACTTCCGTTTCCTGAGCTACGGGGACTCGTCGTTGCTGATACCGTAAGATTATATTCACCACAAAGGACGCAGAGTTGCACGGAGTCAATGCCTCATTCGTGGCAACCATAATAATAAAGACATTGAAAAAACAGGGAAGTATTTGTTCTTAGAAGAAACTTCCCTATTTTTGTAAAAAAACGAAGGCTTTATGAAAAAGATGCTCTCACTCAACGAAATCTATTCGATGCTCTCCTCCTTGAGCTACGAAAACAGGAAATGGCTGGCCGACAAACTGATTACGGACTTGTCTGCCGAGCAGAAGAAGCCTGCACCAATCGTGTATCCACGCATCCCGAAAGACCGTCCCATATCTTCCGAAGTAAAGGACATGGTTATAGGCACCTTACCCGAAGGCTTTGATGTAAACCGTGAATGGGAAAAAATGTGGGAGGATAGGGCATTATGAAAGTTTTTCTTGACACCAACGTAATCATTGATTTCTGTGCTAACCGTGCTCCATTTTGTGAAGCAGCGGCACGGATCATAGATATGGGCTACAGAGGAGAAATCAGCCTCGTCATTTCCTCACTGACTTTTATCAACGTCGCTTATATCCTTCGCAAGGCGTTTCCTGCCGACTTGGTAATCCGTAAAATGGAGCAACTGACAAGGCTGTGTGAAATTTCTCCCATCGACGAAACAATCATCAAAGAAGCCGTTAAAAGAAGAGAAAAAGACTTTGAAGACTGTGTCCAATACCTGTCAGCCCGTCAACTACAAACAGACGTCATCTTGACACGCGACCTCACAGGATTCAACAACTTTCCTATAACCGTACAGACACCGGATGATTTTCTGGATGCCTGTTACAATTCTTGAACCATTACTCCATCATGAACCAAGACAACAACCAGGAAATGTTCCCCCTCGTCGATGAGGAAGGGAATATCGTCGGCGCCGCCACACGAGGCGAGTGCCACAACGGCAGCAAACTGCTGCACCCCGTCGTCCACCTGCACGTATTCAACTCGCGGGGCGAACTCTATCTGCAAAAGCGACCCGAATGGAAAGACATCCAGCCAGGCAAATGGGACACGGCCGTAGGCGGCCACATCGACTTGGGCGAAAGCGTGGAGCAAGCCCTCCGCCGCGAAGTACGCGAGGAACTGGGCATCACCGACTTCACTCCCCAACAGGTGACGCACTACGTCTTCGAGTCGGCCCGCGAACGCGAACTGGTCTTCACCTACAAGACGGTGTACGACGGCCCCGTCTGCCCCAGCGACGAACTGGACGGAGGACGGTTTTGGACGGTCAAAGAAATAAAAGAGAACTTAGGCAAAGGCATTTTCACTCCCAACTTTGAAGAGGAGTTGAAGAAAGTATCCCTTATTTCTTCTCTATCCAAGTAAGGATTTTCTCGGAGAACGGACTCTCTTTGGGGGCAACGAACCCAATCCAGCTTCCGTTCTCGTCAATCATAAACTTTTGAAAGTTCCACTGGACCGGGGCATCCTCTTTCCCATTCAGTTTCTTTTCTGTCAGCCATTGATAAAGCGGTGCCATATCTTTGCCCTTAACAGAAATCTTGGACATCATCGGAAAAGTGACATCATAGTTCAATGAACAGAACTTGGCAATTTCCTCATTACTTCCCGGTTCCTGCCCCATAAAATTATTAGCAGGGAAGCCGATAATAACAAAGTTCTTATCCTTATACTTCTCATACAATTCCTGCAACTTGGCATATTGTGGAGTCAGTCCGCATTTGGAAGCTACATTCACTACCAGCACTTTCTTCCCTTGCAAAGATGAAAGAGGAAATTCCTTACCGTCAATTGTTCTCACAGTGAAGTCATAAAAAGACTTACTCTGTGCTTCCAAAGAAACCGCACACACCATGGCTATCACCATTAAAATAAAAGATTTCATACCTGACACATATTAAGTTCGTTTTTTATTAAACGAACCGATATGGAAAAATGTTTGATTCAAATTAGGTTATTTATCAATGTTTTACCCGATACCAGAGAGGCAGAGCCGACCATTACTAATCAGCTTATCGGACGTATGAAGAAACGAAAAACATATCATGTTTCAATCAAGTCATGGTCGAAATTCCAATAATTCATCCATCTTCCCGTCCATTATACAAGGCAGGCATCTCGATATCTTTTCCATGCTCCAATTCCACCATTGCAATTCCTGCAATTGAGTGATTGTATGGGTATCGAAACGTTTCCGTATCTCCCTGGCAGGTGTTCCTCCTACTATGGTATAGGGAGGAACATCTTTAGTTACTACTGCCCGGGCTGCGATGACAGCTCCATCTCCGATATGCACGCCTGCCATAATAACGGCTTCATAACCTATCCAGACATCATTGCCTATAATGATATCGCCTTTATTATCCCATGCTGAAGTTACATTTTTCTTATTCAATCCCCATTCTTCAAAGAACAAGGGGAATGTGTAGTTGGACAAGGATTTCAATGTATGGTTAGCACTGTTAAAAAGAAACTTTGCCCCACAGGCAATAGAACAGAATTTGCCGATTATCAAGCGGTCTTGGTTGATAGGGTAATGATAGAGGATATTA
>OMCT01001070.1_pt1 | contig 17676 bp, 17 predicted proteins | sample 1674301 | NCBI WGS metagenome assembly OMCT01 (sample SAMEA103958158, study PRJEB25191) | human gut metagenome
CCCCCCCATCGAATATAAACAATGCAAAAGGAGCTGTGGCGAAATGATTGCACATTTCGCCACAGCTCCTTCTTCCTTTATTATCTTTATTCCATATATTCTTTATACGCTTCGAGGACCCTGTCGCAGAATATGGGCGCGAGGCCTAAGTATTGTTCCGGATTCAGCATGGTGTCGATTTCTTCTTCGGTGAAATCATCCGTGACGACCTTGGTCTTCATGAGGACGTCCTTCAGGGGGATTTCCTTTTCGTAGGCTTCCATGCAGGCATCGTAGACGATGTGATGGGCGGTGAGGCGGCCGAGTTTTCTGGCGAGGTGCATCATGACACATTCGCTCATCATGAGGCCCTTCTGGAGGAAGAGGTTCTTTTTCATGTGGTCTTCGTAGACGATGAGATTCTCGAGGATGTACCTTGCTTTTTCAAGGGCGGTCGCCATGAGGACGAAGGCTCGGGGCAGACCTTCCCATTCGGAGATGAAGCAGCCCCAGTCTCTTTCGTTTTCAGAGATCATGCTCTCGACGATGGCGGGCGCCGTGGTCCTGACGTTCCTAAGAAGCGCGAGGACGTTTTCAAGGACGGCCGGGTTTCTCTTGTGCGGCATGGTGGAGGAGCCGATCTTCCCTTTGAAGAAGGGTTCTTCAAGCTCGAGGATTTCCGTTCGCTGCAGAGTGAATATTTCATAGCAGATGCGGCCCATGGTGCCTGCAAGGAGAGCAAGGTCGCTCGCAAGTTCTGCCTGATTGTCTCTCGCCGTATGCCATGCGATGAGCGGCACGCGAAGGCCCAGGATTTCTGCCATTTTTTCCTGCGTCTCGAGGCCCTTTTCCGGCTGCGAGGCAAGCGTTCCGACAGCGCCGCCCATTTCCAGGACGAAGGCGCGCTTTTCCATTTCCTTGAAACGCTCGATTTCCCTTTTCAGCTCATCCGCCCAGCCGGCTGCCTTGAAACCGAAGGTGATCGGGATGGCATGGACGACGTGCGTCCTTCCTGCTTCCGGCGTATCCCTGTACTTCTTCACGAGCGCAAGGATCGCGGAGAGACAGGCCTTCGCATCGCGCAGGATGATGGAGCACGCTTCCCTCTCCATGAGGACGAGGCCCGTGTCATAGATATCCTGGCTCGTCGCGCCCCAGTGGACGTACTCGCCAGCATCGCTCGGAAGGCTCTTCTTGAACGCATTGAGAAGCGGCACGATCGTGATCGAGCTTCTGAAGCCCTCCGCCAGAGCATCCATGTCGATTTCCTCAGCGCGTGCGTGGCTGACGATTACATCCGCCGTTTCCCTGGGAATCACGCCCAGCTCTCCCTGCGCCCTTGCCAGCGCCGCTTCCGTGTCGAGCCACTTCTGCACCCAGTTCTTCTCACTCCACACCGCTCTCATTTCATCCGTTCCGAAAAGAAATCCCAGCACCCTGCTGTCTTCCATCATGCTAGCCATCACAGCCTCCTCCTGCGCGGAACCCCCGCGCCTCTCTTTCCTATATCCTACCCCCATTTCGCTTGCCCGTGAAATACCCGTTCCTTATCGCTTCATAAGCCGGATTTATGGCAAGTTATACAAAATTGATAAAGAAACAGCCGAATCCTCTCTTTTTCGTATATTTTCAATAACATTCCCAACAGTTTACATTCATACTTGTTATAATAATAAAAGAAACAGGAAAGGAGCAGCCTATGGAATTCCGCCAACTCGAGTACTTCCTCGCCGTCAAGAACGCAGGAAGCTTCACGCGCGCCGCCGAGCACCTCTAAGTCTCCCAGCCCGCTGTGACCAGCGCCATCCGAAGCCTGGAAAGCGAGCTTGGCATCACCCTCTTCGACCGCTCCCAGGGAAAAGCATCCCTCACGGCCGAAGGCAGGATCTTCTCCACCCACGTCGAGGAAATCATGAAAGGCGTCGTCACGACCATACGCGACATGGACGCCATGAAATCCCTGAGCAGCGGCACCCTTGCCATCGGGATTTCCTCCTTCCTGTCACTGCCATCCGTCCTTTCCCTCATCGCCCGCTTCCTTTCGGACCATCCGGGCATCGAGTGCCGCGTGCAGGAAGGACCGGCAGAGGCGGTCGCCGCCCTCCTGGAAAAAGGCGAACTCGACGGAGCCTTCCTTCCCGAAGACCCTGGCGCCGGGTATGACATCCATCCCCTCGCCGAAGTCCCGCTCGCCCTCATCCTTCCAAAGAGCCATCCGCTCGCAGAAAAGAAGAGCGCCTCATGGGACGACCTCGAAGGCATGGCCTTGTTCCTCCCCGAAGACTTCGGAAAAGGAATGAGACCCTGAGCCGCGTACACCGCGTCCTCACAGCAGGAAGCGCCGACACCATCCGGGGACTCCTCCTTGCCATGGACAGCGCGGCCATTCTCCCCGCATCCATCTTCGAAGGAAACAGCCGCCTTGCAGAAATCCCGCTTGCGCCCGAGATCGTCATCAGTCCCGTCTATGCAGAAAACGCCAGACGGACACCATCCAGAGCCGCGCGGGCATTCTCGGATTCCATCAACTGAAAGGAGACGGCCATGAAACCAGAACTCGTCGTATTCGGCACGAGCCCGCTCGTCTCCGCCGAACTCCATACAGCCATCAGGCGCCTCTTCGGAGATACTTATCCCGTCAGGGAATCCCTCACCGAAGACGCCGCGAGGGAAGATCCGGAAAAAGACGCCTGCTGGATAGCGGCACCCATCCAGTACCCGCACGTTTCCCGTTTCCTTCCCAAGGAAAAGACCTTCCTTCTCGATATGCAGCCCGCCGCGGAATTCTTCCTCGCCATGACTGCCAGGGTCCCCGAAGGAGCACCCATTTCCGTCTTCAATAACCGCAAAGCCTACGCCGAGCGCTTCATCGGGCAGATGAAGGACCGCATCCGGGGAAATCACCCGTACACCGCGATTTCCTATGAAGACATGCCTGAAGAAACAGTCCTTTCCCTCCTTGGAAAGGCCAGGTACATAACCGGCGCCAGCTGCTTTACCGGAGAAGGTTCAATCCTCTGCGAGAGCCCCTACAAAGAATCCCTCCCAAAAGATGTGAGCATCCTTCCCGCCAGCCGCGTCCCCACCTTCGATTCCTCGCTCCGCCTCATCCTTGCCCTTGCTGCAAGAAGAGAGCGCGAGCTGAAAGAACTCCTCCGGAAAGCGGAGAGCCCGGACGAAAAGGAAATAGCCAGGGAAGAAATAGCAAGCGCCATCCAGTGCTTTGAACGCGCCTGCAGGATAGCCCTCCTGGAAGGAGCCTCCCGCCTTCCCGCCAAGGAAAAGGAAACCTACAAACCACCTGCGAAAGAACTTGAAGAAAACGCAGAACTCATAAAAATCATCCGGGGCCGCCTGCGGCAGCAAGCAAGCGCTATAGAAAAAGCCATGCAGAACGCCCGGGAAGAGGCCATTTCCCCAGACAACAACCCGCATCCATAAGGATCCGGTCATATATAAGAAACCAAGGAAAAGAAAGGACATCATCATGAACCATCCCGTACTCATTGCCGCTGGAAGAACCCAGGCATCCAAAGACGAACTCCAATTCATCGTCACCAACCTCATCGGCACCTACTACCCCGTCGAGGCTGTCCTGACGGCAGACATCAAAGAAGCAAGGAAAGATGCACTCTACATCTGCGAAGACACAGAAGCATCCCAGCTCCTCACCGTCATCCCGGAAGAAAACCTCTTCCCCCTGCACCTCGAAGTCGTCTCTGAACACTTCTTCGTCCTGAACAAAGTCCCCGAAGGAGAGACACTCTACGTCTTCAACGACACCCGTCCCTTCGCCGACCACTTCCTCGAACAATGCGTCGACGCCCACCTGAACGCCTCTGCCTTCGAAAGAATCACCTTCGAAGACACCGACCCTGCCATCGTGGAAAAAGCACTGAAAGAAGCCAAGTACATCACAGGCACCGACTTCCTCACCAAGAAAGGCAGCATTCTCCAGACCACCTACAAACCGCTCCTCCGCGAAGACGTCACCATCTTCCCGGCAAGAAGAGCCCCGTCCATGGAAACCTCCGCTCCCCTCATCCACAGACTCCTCAGCGAAAGAATCGAAGAACTGAAACAGTCCCTCGCTGAAGTCAAGAAAGAAGGAAACGAAGAAAAAGCAGCAGCCCTCCTCGAAGAAGCCAACACAGCCAACCTCGAATTCCGCCTCGCTGCCCTCCAGAGCGTCACCATCGGAGTCCAGCCCTTCAGACTCAAAGAATCCGACCTCACCGAAGTAGACGAAGGCCCGATCCCCGAAGGCACCATCCCGCAGATCGAAATGAAAATCGGCATCCTCGAAAAAGCCAAAGCCGACATCATCAACCTCATCTCCAGCCCCATCATCGTCCCGGCTGACAAAGAAGAAGCAGAAAGAAAACTCGGGAAATAAAATAAAGAAAGTGAAACAGGAAAGTAGAAAGCGGTCTCGCAAGAGACCGCTTTTTGAGTGGAGAAACCAGACGGGCAGGTTAAAACCTTCCGCAATCATTCAATACCAATATTATCAATGGTGACTTAATACGTTTACCATAAATGAAAACCGTAAGATGCTCATTCGATACTATCAAATGACGCCGTAATGGAGGCCTTTGACCTGCCCCAGCGGGGAAGGCGTCTGGCTTATCTTCTTACTGTTGCCAGAGGAAGGGGTGCAGTATTCATTGGTTTTTATAAAAAGGTTTCTCGAGCGAAGCGAGGTCGTATGGTTTTAATCTTCCCTCATCCCCCACGCAAAAAGAGCTATGAAAAATGGTCCACATTTTTCATAGCTCTTCCCCTATTTATTCTTCTTCCTCGTTGAATTTCAGGAGTGAAATGACGCCGAGGATTTCTCTATTGATCGAACCGTCATCGTGGAGAAGACCCATGGTGACGATCACGGAGATATTTCTGGCCTGGCGGGCAGCGAGGGCGATGATTCTTCTATCCTCTTTGCCGTACTTGTTCCAGTCATACCCTTCCTGATCGACGATACGCTTCAGCGCTTTGACACGGGCATGGAAATTCTTCGTGTTGCTGTCCAGCACCTTCCTCTGACCCTCCGCCAGAGTGCAGAGCTGGACAGCGAGGTGGGCAACGACCTTGGATTCCGCTTCGAACTGTTCCGCTTCCTGCGGATACATCTTCGTGCGGAAGCTCGATGCTTTTTCCTCGCCCCTCGTATGAGACGGACCATCGCCGAAGCCGACGAAGACGGAATTATTCGCATCCGGTCCGAAGACATCGCCTTCCACCTTGCCCGTCATCAGCCATTTGACAGTCGCATTGATCGAAGAACTATAGGAAATTTCATTCTTCCCCGATGCCCTTTCAAAAAGTGTCTCCGCATCAGAAACACCCAGCGCACGGATGCGAAGTCCTCTTAAATCAGGATCGTCATTTCTCTCAAGTCTCCTGATCCTGGCAATTCCTGCCTGAAGCCTTCTGTTCTCATCCCCTCCCGGAACGAAATCAGCCATTTCAGCAGCCCTGCTGCCAGCTTCAAAATCCACATTTTCAATCTTGCTGAAAATCTCAGTAAACGTCGTGAGATCCCCGGTAATTACGGCAAGTTTCTCATTGCCCAGCTGACGGATGGTCAGATCAGCCGACTTCCTCGCTGCTTCCCTCTCCTCTGCTGCGCTGCGGACCTTCGTATCCGCCTTCTTCACGGCCTTAGCCGCCTGCTTCCTTCCCAGCCTGCCGAGCACGTAAAATGCTGTGCCAAAAGAAACCACGAAAATACCGGCATCCATTAACCAGGAACTATTCACCTTTTATCCTCCTGCCATAAAGCGGGCCTCGCCCATAACCAGCTGCTAATCAATTGCGCTTTATTTTACATTATTTTTCTATAAATTAATAGTACTTTTGCTAATAGTACTTTTGCGATGTTTAATAAAATTTAATAAAAGGATAGACATCTATCTATATTATAAAATTCCGTTAATCTTTACTCCTCCTCTCCACTGTAACCTGCTCTGACTATAATCCCGCATAAAACAAAAAGATATACTACTAAAGTATACCATTTGCAAAAAAATATTCAATATCAAACAGAAAGCAAAAAGAGGACATCGAAAGGAAAGCGAAACGCATGGCTTTGATTTTCTTTCAGCCACAGGCTGATTTGCTTTTCTTTTCGAGCGCAGCGAGGTTTAAGGGTGTTAACCTTGCTCCGAAAGGAGAAGGTGTCGCCGGAGGCGACGGATACAGTAGTTCCCAGCCTGCAAGGCGGCTGTATGGTTTTATCATGTTGTACGGTTTCAATAATCCCCCTCAAAACCTGCTAATGCAGAAGTAATCCTCTCCTTCTTTTACGATATCAAAAGGAATGAGATCATTCTCATGGACACCATAGTCCTGGTCAGGTTCATTCAGGAGCTTTCCTATGCAGCGCCCCTCTTCGACTTCCATGCTCCTCACCCAGCAGCCCTCTGGTTTGTAATCGTCCTTCAGGAAGATGACGAGAATATCGTCAGGATGGTCAGGATGCCTGGAGTCGTCGATGAGGTCGACACTGCGGATGGCCGCCACATCTTCGGATGGCGCATACGCTTCGTTGATGACGGCGATTTTCCTCTCATACGGCGTCCTGTCCACCACCAGACCGAGACGGATGCTGCATTCATTCGCCTGTTCCTTGCGCAGCTTCACCATCATATCCGGAACTCCCGGAAGAGGAATGATCTTGTCCCCCTCTACCTTTGCAGGAGCGAGGATTTCAAAAGTGAAACCGCCCTCCGTATCGACATACCCGTACGCCAGCACACCGCCATCCTCCGGCGCATCCATGCCCCCTGCGTACAGCAAGCCCGAAATCGTCTGATTTATCCCAAGCAGGCAGATCTGGTGCTCCATCTCCCTGAAATTCAGCTGCGCGACCTGTATCATAAATTTCCCCTCCCCTTATTTCTTGACTTTCCTGCGGCCCTTCCTGCCGGACTTCTCCACGAGAGCATAACTCTCATCCAGCATCCGCTTCGCCGCATCCATATCCGTTTCCTTGTCCAGAAGAATGCTGATCCAGTGCACCTTGTCCATATGGTACGCCGGGAAATACCGGTCATGATCGATCAGCCGCTGGATTTCCTCCGGATCCGCCTTCACATTCAGGACCTCCGTCATGCCCTTCCTCTCCACATGGAGCGACGTCCACGGAATGCGCATGAAAAGCCCGTACCATTTCTTCGTCCCGTGCTCGCGGAGCGTGCAGTAATCCTTGTAAATCACCCGGAGATTCTCCTGCTCCGTCCCGTACCTTTCCTTCACGTACGAAAGAAGCCGGCTCCGCACATCCGAATCGAAGAAACAATTCTCCACCACATCGCGGACGAGATTCTCCGCCTCCTGGCGCACGCGGTCGACGAAAGCCCCTTCCGCCGACTCCACCTCGAAAAGCGCATACGGCACACGGTCCGGCAGCTCCACCACCGACACCGTCATTTCCCTGCCATGGACAGTGACCACCGCCTCCAGCCCATCCGTCTCAGGAAGAGCACGTTCCAGCATGAAAGCGCCGCCCTTCTTCCTGAATCCATAAGAAATGGCCGCATCCTCCAGGAAATCATGCGTCCTGAACACACTGCTGAAGTCCATAAGACCTCCTTACTCCTCCAGATGAAGACGCATCGCCGTATGCGGGATTCCGTCCTCCAAGAACTCCTCCGAAGCCTTCACGAAACCCTCGCGCGCATAGAACCCCATCGCATACGTCTGCGCCTCAAGGAAAATTTCCTTCGGCGAATACCGCTTCTTGATTTCCTCAAGCCCTGCATGAAGAAGCTTGCCCCCAAGCCCCGTCCCGCGCTCACGCGTCAGCACACGGCCCACCTGGATCACCCCGGGCTCTCCCTCACGAGGAAACGCACGAAGATACGCAGCCACCGCTCCATCCTTCACACAGAACACATGAAGACTGTCATAATCCACCCCATCCAGCTCCGGATGCGGACAATGCTGCTCCACCACAAACACATCCACCCGCGCCCGAAGAATCTCATACAACTCCTCACGCGTCAGCTCATCAAAACCCTTAGCAATAAACATCCATCCCACTCCATTCTATATATGTATATATTGATTATACACTGTAGAACCCAAGAAAAAACAACTCGCAAACTCGCCGTGCTCGCCTTCCCGGGAAGTGGGCCGCAGGCCGGTCTTAATCTTGCCCTGGAAGGGAAGGTGTCGGCGGAGCCGACGGATGAGTTGCATTTCCCCGCAGCAGAGCTGCGGTTGTATGTTTTTTAAACTCGCCTTCCCAGACGGGAAAGGGGGACCGCTTCGCGGTGGATAGGGTTGATTACCACTAGCGCAGCGAGGTTGTATGGTTTTAATCTCCAAGCACACTCTCCCCGCTAATAAACCACATCCTCCTCATTTGACAATCCCCTCCCTCCGTCTTAGAGTGAAAGATAACAACACACGAAAGGAAGGATACATATGATAGGTGCCATTATAGGAGACATTGCCGGATCGCGGTTCGAATGGGACAACTACCGCGCCAAAGACTTTGACCTCCTCTCAGATAAATGCTTCTTCACCGACGACTCCATCATGAGCCTCGCCGTCTGCGACGCCCTCCTCAAGACCGCCCTGTCCTACAAAGGCCTCTCCAGACAAGCCGTCCTCTCCATGCAGAAAATAGGACGCCCCTATCCCCAGAGCGGCTACGGCGGATCCTTCTACCACTGGATCTACTCCGATGACCCCGAACCCTACGGCAGCTTTGGAAACGGCGCAGCCATGAGAGTCAGCGCCTGCGGCTGGGCAGGAGAATCCCTCTCCGAAGTCAGGAAACTCTCCAAAGAAGTCACCAAAGTCAGCCATAACCACCCCGAAGGCATCAAAGGCGCCGAAGCCGCCGCCTCCGCCGTCTACCTCGCCAGGACCGGCGAGACAAAAGAAGACATCCGGAAATACATCGAAGAGAAATACTACAAACTGAACTTCACCATCGATGAAATCCGCCCCACCTACGAATTCAACGAAACCTGCCAAGACACCATCCCCCAGGCCATCGAAGCCTTCCTCGAATCCGAATCCTTCGAAGACGCCATCCGCACCGCCGTCTCCGTAGGAGGCGACAGCGACACCCTAGCCGCCATCACAGGCGGCATGGCAGAAGCCTACTACGGCGTCCCCAAAACCATCCGCGAAAGAGCCGGACAATTCCTCGACCAAAGACTCACAAAAATCCTCAAAACCTTCGAACAAAAATACCCGCCCAAAGTGACGGAATAATGCCTAACACCGCGAGATTTAGCTGTTTTTCCTCGAGCGAAGCTCGGTTTAAGGGTGTCAGAGCTCGCCCCGTAGGGGGAGCTGGCGCCGGAGGCGACTGAGGAGGTTCATTTCCCAGGCCGCAAGCCGGTTGTATGGTTTTAAACTCGCCTTCCCAGACGGGGAAGGGGGACCGCCTCGCGGTGGATAGGGTTGATTACCTCGAGCGTAGCGAGGTTGTACGGTTTCTCCTCACCCATCAAAAAAAGCGGTATCAAAATGCTCAGTCATTTTGATACCGCTTTTTTTTAGCCCCGCTGTTTTCCTTATTTCACTCGTTCCACATTCGGCACATGAAGGCCAAAGGAAATTCTCTTGATCACTCGGATATAATCCTCCACCGGAAAATCTTCCTTCGTGCACAAGATAAGATACCTGTCGCCGCCGTCGATCAGGTTGTAATCCGTACTGACAAACCCATTCCTTCGATAAAACTCCAGCCTTCTCTCCCTCTGCTCGGAATTCGCCGCATGAGGATCCAGCGGCTCAATATTCAGGGCCACGCCCCTTCCCGAGGCCCTTGCCTTCAAATCCGCCAAAATCGCCGTCCCGTATCCTTTGGAACGGATTTCATCATTCACCGCCAGGTACAAGACGAAAACCATATCCTCATTCTCGACCGTGTACGTGAAACCACAGAAATCATCGCCATCATAATAAGCCAGGAAATGCACATAACTGCTCCACGCCCGAAGCCGCAGCAGGAACATCGGGAACTGCTCATTCTCGGGAAAAGCCCTCTCCAGGAGCCCCTTCACCCGTGAAAGATCCCGAAGACTCCCATCCACCTTCCGCACTGTCAGCTTCATCCCGATTCCCCTTTCCTGCGATAATCACTAGAAATAATGCTTTAGGACCTATGATAACACAGAACGAAAAGCCCCCGCATGGGAGACCTTTTTTATTTTCCATAACAAGAAGAATTCTTGAAAAGATAATTTTCCAAAATTTAATTGATGTAAATGATAATTTAGGAAAACAAATTGAGACATTATATAGCTATTGGTTTAATCAATTTAATTTTCCTAATGAAAATGGTGCTCCTTATTCTGATAGTAATGGTTTTACTAAATGGAACTCACATATAAAAAGACAAATTCCAAAATCCTGGGAAGTCAAAAATATTAGAGATATTACAAATCTTACCTGGGGACAATGTCCACAGGGAGAACACATTTTTCCAAATAATATGACTGCAGACAATCTCTTTGACTACTGTTCAGGTGCTGGAGATATGAATGGAGGTCTTTTGGTAGATTGTCAGGGTAAAACTGATGATAGTAAGCGTTTTGCATACCCTAATGATATTTTAATTTCTATTGCCGGAAAAATCGGAAATATGTGTCTCGTGGACCATAAAATATCGCTGGGACGTGCAGCATTAGCATTTACGGCAAAGGATCAAGAGATAATTCCATATATATATATGACATTAAAGTCGTTGAATAAAAAGATTGTAACAGTCTCGACTGGATCAATACAGAAAGTTATAAGCGACACAAACGTAGATGATTTCAATTTTCCATACTCCGAAGAAATTGTCAAAAAATTTTGTCTTTGTGCTAATCCACTGTTTCATAAAATTATCAAATTGGAACAAGAGAAAAAAGAGCTTATACGACTTCGTAACTGGTTATTACCAATGTTAATGAATGGGCAAGCTATTATAGAAGATTAAGCAATTAAATTATCATTTATGTAAGTTATATTTTCTCCCTCAACGGCGGGAGTTATTTAAAATAGGGACTGCCGTTGTTAATCGTTCTCTAGTGAGGAGAATGATTATGAGCTCACCGATTATTAAAGAAGTTGTAGAGAGAATGTTACCATATTTAAATAATGTCCAGTGTGGTCAGTTAGAGGATGTACTACAAAATGTTTTATCGAAGTATGATTTATTTATAAGAAGAGGATTTATAGAGGAAGAACCGGATTTTTTAAATATGTTTCTTTCTGCGAAGAAGTTGGAAGGATGTTCTGAAAAATCACTTAGGTATTATGGAAGTACACTCCAAAAATTTCTAATGGAGATTGGAATGGCTGTGAGAGAAATTGATACGGATTCTATAAGAAGATATCTTACTGCTTATCAAAAGAGAAATGATTCGGGAAAGACCACTATAGATAATATTAGACGTATCCTCTCAAGTTTCTTTTCTTGGTTGGAAGATGAAAATTATATTCTGAAAAGCCCAGTTAGGAGAATTCACAAAATAAAGACGGGGTTTACAGTTAAGGAAACATTCTCAGATGAAGAGTTAGAAATTATGAGAGATAGTTGTGTTGAAAATCGCGATTTGGCAATTATAGATTTACTTGCTTCTTCAGGAATGAGAATTGGAGAGATGGTATCTTTAAATAGACAAGATATTGATTTTTATAATCGAGAGTGTATTGTCTGTGGAAAAGGAGAAAAAGAACGGACAGTTTATTTTGATGCGAGAACAAAGATTCATCTTCAAAAATATTTAGATCAAAGAAGTGATAATGACCCCGCACTATTTGTTAGTTTAAGAGCTCCTTATCACAGAATATCAATTGGTGGTATAGAAACACGTTTGCGCTCTTACGGATTGAGACTGAATATTAACAAGGTACATCCACATAAATTTAGAAGGACGTTAGCGACTCATGCAATTGATAAAGGTATGCCAATCGAACAACTGCAGCAACTCTTAGGGCATAAAAGGATAGATACGACGTTACATTATGCAATGGTTAAACAAAGTAATGTAAAAAGTGCACATAAAAAGTATATAAGTTAATGGGTGGCTTTATGAAAAATATTAATCATCTAAAATTAGGGGATTTAGTGAATTTCCAAACAGGACCTTTTGGCACCCAATTTAGTGCAAGTGAATATACTAAAGAGGGTATTCCTGTTATTAATGTAAAAGATATTGGATTTGGTAATATCCTGACTGCTAATATAGAACATGTATCGGAACAAACGAGAGATCGATTATCTCAGCATATACTAAAAGAGGAAGATATAGTATTTGGCAGGAAGGGATCTATTGATAGACACGCATTTATAACGAATAAAGAGACTGGTTGGGTACAGGGATCGGATTGTATAAGAGCTAGAGCTAAAACAAATATAGATATGCTATTCTTGTCCCAATATCTAGAAAGTAAGCACGTGAAGAAACAACTTATGAATTCTGCAGTAGGTTCAACGATGGCTTCCCTAAATACAGATATATTAAAAGATATAGTTGTTTTTTTACCGGATATTAGTGAGCAGCATAAAATATCACGAGTGCTAAAAACTCTAGATGATAAAATTCTCTTGAATAATCAGATAAATGATAATTTAGTGGCCTAGTCTCCAATAACCGCCTGTCCATTAATTAATAACGGTAAAAGACTATTTCGGACATCTTGCAATCGTTGTGATTCACAAGTATTTCGTGAAATCATATCAAAATATGGTTGAATTAATTTGTTAAACAAAATTATTTCATCTTCAACAGGAACATATATAGGCCGCTCTTTAAGTATTGGTTTTTGAAGATGTTTTAAACCAGTTCCAGTAAAATACTTAATGTCTATTTCATGTTGGATGGCTTTTAATAATAAGTATAGATAATCAGCAAGATTATATTTGGCTGTTATACACCAGGTATCAGTTGAATATGCTGCTTTCCCCACATAAAACCTAATACCAACGTTCCCGCCGGTGTTGATATAACAATTACGATCGTCAACAAAAAATGAATCCCATGCTAAAATACCATTCCCACTTGTAAAAAAAGGAAACCTACCGTTAGAGCACTTTGCTTCATTTACTTGTACTTGTGATTTAGGATATTCGTGGATAATATCGCTTAATAATCCATTAGGAGTTCTGTTAAAGAAAAAATTCATGTAGATTAGCTTTGCCAGCGCCTCTAAATTATCATTTATCTTTACATTGTTTTGTATTTTAGCCTCTATTACTGATAGCAATCGGGCTATTTTAATTTGTACAGAATACGTGGGAATCATAACTGGAATTTCAGATAAAATACCCGTATTTAAATTAGGCATGTTAGAACCCACTGCATGATTTGTAATCCACTTTCTTACATGCACATTATCCAGATAATACGATAGATATTTGGAATTAATTTCTGTTGTTTTTACCCTAACTCTAAAGCACCCTGTTCCACACAAAAAATCTTCATCAGAATCAATATAAGCGTGCTTTTCGATATCCCCTCTTCGTGGAAATATTATATCTCCATTCTGTACCGAATATCGAATTAATCTTTGAAAATCATTCTCCGATATACGGGCGACATCCTCAAAATTCAATTTCCCATCTTTAATATCTTGGGGCATTATTACAGGGATGCCTTCCATCTTATAATCACTTTCATGTAATTGAGAGCCAAATGGCCCCGTAATAATATCTGCCACATCCCCTAGCTGCACAACTTTACTCATACTTCACCTTATTCAATTGTTCAATAATTTCATTTTCTAATTTCGTATTTTCTTCAAAATATTTCAACAAATCCTTTTTATATTCATCCATCTTTACTTTGAATTCTTCTGGAGTAAGGGGAATATATTCAATTTTTATATCAAAATATTGTCCTGCAGCTAATGAATACCGCTTCTTCTTAATCTCATCATAAGTTACGGCTACAGAAAGATCGTCTACCGTCTCTTTATTTCTAAATACTTTAACTATTTGTTCTATTTCTTCATCTCTTAATCTCCGTTTTTTATTTTTCCCGTCTTTATACTCCTCACCCATTTTAGATGCATCAATTAAGCAAACTTTTTCTGTTTTCTTTGAATTATCAAAAAACAATACAGAAACATTCGTACCTGTTGTAGCAAAAACATTTGATGGCATGCTGATTACACCACTAACAATTTTTTCATCAACAAGATGATGTAAAACTTTCTTTTCGACACCACTTTTAGACGTTAGAAATCCGGTAGGAACGACAATTGCGCCTTTACCATTTTTCTTTAACGAATTTACAACGTGCTGAATAAAGAGGGGGTATATTGCCATTTTAGATTTATCTTTTTTAGGCACAGTTGGAACTCCCGCCCAAAATCTAACTGGCATCTTAGCAAGTTTCTCTCTTGTATCTGAAAAATCCATCTTAAACGGAGGATTTGAAACCACGTAATCAAATTGGCGAAGATTCTGTCCATCATCAGATTTATGATATGGTTCGGACAATGTATCCCCTTGAATTACATTGTCCATAGAGGAAACTAATCCATTCAGTATTAAGTTCAGTTTCAACATTTTATTACTACGTTGAGAAATATCCTGTGAGAAGATCGTACACTTATCTTCGCCAATCTGATGAGCAAGTGCCATTAATAATGTACCGGTTCCCGCGGAAGGATCATAACATTCAACGCTATGGAGATCTTCATTATCTCCAACTAATAGTTCCGCCATAATGGCTGCAATCGAATGCGGCGTATAATATTCCGCGTACTTTCCGCCGCCAGAAGTATTGTAATCCTTGATCAGATATTCAAAAATCTGGGCAAAAAAATCATAGTTCTTAGAAAAGGCTTCATCAAACGAGAAATTAACTAATTTATCCACAAGTGCTCTTGCAAAGTCTGCCCTTTGTGATTCATCTGTTACAAAAGGGGTTAATTTCTCAAACAACGGGACTTGTGTTCTCTGAGAGGTTTTTGTTGAAAAGATTTCAGAATTAATATCCGAAATGTTAATCATAGTCGCATCAAAAATAAGATCGAAATCGCCTTTCGATTGCTGATTCCAGAGATTAGATATTAGATGTTCTGGATAAAGGACCGGCACATCTGGAGAAAGCTGGTCAAGTAAATCCTCTCGCTCACTTTCGGACATATTGGCATAAGCAGTTTCCCACTTTTCCGCTGTCGCTAAGTTAGTATCAATTTTTCTAATTTCATACCCAAACTTGTCATTCAAATATTTGTAAAGAAATACTTGTGTAATAATTTTAAATTCATTACCATCATTCCCCAACCCAAATGTCTGACACGTAGCTTTTAGTCCATCAATCAGGGCATATGTTTTCTCTTTTATTTCCATATTATTAGAATATCCTTTTTAATTTACACTATACATACTGTTATACTGTTCTAAATACTGACGTGAGATACTTTTTTGGATAAATTCTCTGTCTTCTCTAGTATTTGATAAATGTAACTTATCTAATCCACGCTTAGTCTCTACCATAACAGTCTTCGCAAAATAAGCATCTTTCTTCAAAATATCATTCCTATCATAAACTTTATCGTCTATGACATCTTTGATGTACAAAAGAGCCATCATAACTCGTTCATCATATTCCGATATCAGAGGTTCCTTGTGTTCGGCTAATCGTAATTTGTTTTCCTCATTGATACGTTTATGAACACGAGCAAATTTGTAATCCCCATGATACTTACGTAAAAGTGCATTATTACGTTGTTTCAGTTCATTAAGTTTTTTCAGTATCTCATCCAGATTTTTTGTATCTTCATTGAACTCATCAACACTATCTACCACAAAGCCATGCTCTTTAAACCGCTTCATAAAAGCTTCTCTTAGTGTGATATATTCTGGATCTTCCTGATCAAAATTTTCAGAAAAAGCTCTTACAGCTTTATTCCATTTTTCTTTTAATTCTTCCCCACCAGAAATGATTTTAAGCTCTTCTGACCCAAGGTTTCTAAACGAAAACGTGATATCCATCATTGCTTCATTAATGATTAGTTTTGTGCTATCTTCTTTCGCAAAAGCGGCTTTCTCATTAATGATTTTGATATGGTGATCAACTTCTTTAATCATTTCAGGAAGATTTTCTATTTTATACTTTGAGAAAGCTTCTTTTAATTCATCATCACCGAAAGTACGCACGATATTATAGCAATCTCGTGCTGATAACAGAGATTTCTTTAAATTCAACAATTCTTTTTTATTGTCTATCATTGAAATTTCAGAACTAAACACCTCTAAATCACTTGTAGTGTACTTAAACAGCTCCTGTTTAACTTCATGCATTTGCTTGATAAGAGCATCTTTATTTTCAAGCACGGCACGGAATGTATCAGTTGCATTCTCCGGTCCAACTTCGTCAGGATCATTAAATCTATTTAACTCCTTTAAATAGGCCGCATTTGTCTCCTCGAAATTCTTTTTTATATCTGCGAAATCGACGACATAACCATAACGATTATCTTTATATGGCCTATTGACTCTTGTAATTGCCTGAAGTAAATTATGATCTTTTAACTTTCTACCTAAATACAGTCTTTTAAGTCTTGGTGCATCAAATCCGGTCAATAACATGTTAAAAACAATTAAGAAATCTATGGTCATATTCTTCTTAAAGTCTTTAATTATCTGCTTTTGTGTCTCTTTATCATTGCTATCGTATAAGATTAAAGCTGCTTTAAAATGACTTTTCCTTGGTGAAACTTGATTTAACTCATTTTGAATCTCATTAAAATACGAGTATAGTTTCCTGGCCTGGCCACTAGTTTCACATATAATCATGCCACCTAACGTATCATCACCGTGTACCAGACGGAAAGTCTTCATATCACTGATAATAAACCGGAGCAATTCTTTTACGTAATTCTCATGCTCTACAATTGCTGCTTTATTTACATCCCTTTTATTCACTAGAGCTTCAAGCTTCCCATATATCTGGGTAAGTCTTTCCCTATATGAGGTTTCGATATCTTCTCGGATAATTTTTAGTGTATAGCCGTCTTGTATGGACTTATCGTAATAATAGGTATGCAGATACTCCCCAAATACCTTCCACGATGCTCTTTCCTCTTTCAGCAGAGGCGTTCCCGTAAGTGCTATTTTTATGGAATTCGGATCCGCCTCAAATAAATTATTTAAAAATGAACCTTTAGGGTTATATCCTCTATGGGCTTCATCTATAATAAATACTCTTTGAAGGTTAGTAGCATACGGAGGTAGGTCCACCTTTGCTTTATCTTCAGCGAATCGCTGGATATTTACAACCGTAATTTCAGGTTTCCCAGTATATCCTTCCAATGCTTGATTTTTCCTGAATTGCTCTATTAATTCATTTCTTGAATTCGCTGTTTTAATTTCTAAGCCTCGGGCCTCAAATTCTTGAGCAGCCTGTTCAAGCAGATCAAGTCGGTCTACAATGAAATAAAATTTTGCGACTTTATTATGTTTTGCAAAGTAATCTGAAAGAACGTATGTTAAATGGAAGGAAAGTGCCGTTTTTCCACTCCCCTGTGTGTGCCAAATGACGCCTGATTTCTTCCCTTTATCAATTTTGTCTCTTACTGCAAGTGACGCGAAGAATTGCTGATATCTCATAATATTTTTCTGATCGATTGATTCAATTTTTCCATCTACTTCTCGATCAATCCTAACGTAAGCAATAGAGTGTTTAAATAATCTTGTGTAAACGTACTCCTATGAAAAAAGGAGATCTA
>OMCT01001083.1_pt1 | contig 17566 bp, 15 predicted proteins | sample 1674301 | NCBI WGS metagenome assembly OMCT01 (sample SAMEA103958158, study PRJEB25191) | human gut metagenome
AAATCTGGCATAGCAAGAAAAACGACAGTCGCTTATCCCGAACTCAGGTTATTAATTCAATAGGTTCAACTGTTGCTGTTGCAAACACATTCTGCTTTGCTTGAACATTGCAATATGAACGACTCAGCGTTATAATCAGAACGATTAAGCTTCACAACTTGCATTTGCAACCGCAAACATTATTCAGCCTTCGGCTCAGCTTCAGCCTTTGGCTCAGCAGCCTTAGCCTTCTTTGCAGCAGGCTTCTTTGCTGTCTTTGCAGCCTTCGGAGTAGCCTCAGCCTTCGGAGCCTTTGTCTTCTCGAGCTTAGCACGGAGTTTTTCTTCAGCAGCCTCAATCTTCTCTATCTTGGTCTGCAGACGGATAATCTCCTTGTTCTTCATCTCGATTTCCTCGTCCTGATTCTTGATAGTGGTGAGGAGCGAAGCAAGCTCGTCGTTATCAACAGACTCAGGATAGAGCGAGTTAACGCGAGCGATGAAGTCGCCGAGGATGTTCATATAGTTGGTGAATGCGTCGAACGGCGAAGCATAGATGCCACGGTCTATGCCTACCTGCGACGGCTTTGTAGTCATCTGACGGAAGTTGTTAGAAGCCTGAAGATAGTCCCAGTCCTGGTTGATGCGCGGATCGTCGGCGATGCGCACACGGTCGGCTACGCTATAGAGCTTGTTGAAAGCCTCGCGCTGCATCGGGTTGCCGAGCCAAGAGCTAACATCGCGCTCCTCGTCGGTCCAAGAGAGTGTGTCGGGCACATCGAGAGCGCCTACGCTTGCCATTGTCTCGCAGATCTCGCTCGGTGTAGAGAATGAGATGCCGCGCTGCTTAGCACATTCGGGCAGAGCCTTGAGGAAGTCGAGAATGTTGCTCGACAACGGCTGAGCCACGCCAAGAGCAGAAAGCTCCATGAAGATGTTCACTACATGCTCCTCGCCAGGGAAGTTGGCGATGCGGTCTACGTAGTTGTCAGCGAAGAGCGGATAGCCCTCCCAGTAGACATTGCTGAAGCGAAGTGAGATATCGTCGCTGAGATTAACGTCGCGAAGCAAGAGCTTGAGGTTGGGAGCGAGCGCGCAGTTGTAAACATAGTGCGGCGACTTCCAGCCGAGGACGTGGCGTGCGCCTTCGGTAAGCATACCCTTGAAGCCCATCTGAGCAGCCTGAGCACCGATCTCGTCGCTGTAGATAAGCGAAGAGTTGCGCAGAACCTGAGGCTCCTTGCCGAAGTATTCCTTCATCTTCTGGCACTGGCGCTTCACTTCCTTTGCGAAGCTCTCCTCGTTAGCGAGTGATGCAAGACCGTGGGAGTAAGGCTCAGCGAGGAACTCTACGCAACCGGTCTGGTTGAGTTCCTGCAACTTATCGAGCACCTGCGGAGCGTGAATCTCCAACTGCTCCATGCCTACGCCAGAGAGAGAGAAAGCCACCTTGAAGAAGCCCGGATGCTCCTTCAACATTTCGCCCAAAGCCTCGAGAGCCGGCATATACGAGCGGTTAGCCACATCAGTGATGAGACGCTCGTCCTCGTAGTCGTCATAGTAATAGTGGTCTGTGCCGATATCAAAGAAACGATAGCGCTTCAGCTGTATGTTCTGATGTATCTCGAAATATAAACAAATCGTTTTCATTATTGTTTGTTTTAAGATTATTGAATAGTAAGTTACTCGGTTTGGCTTTTTGCTTTGAGTTTAAATGTCGCCAGCGAGAACGCGCTCGTACAGATTCTTGATACGTGCGCCAACCTTCTCCCATGTGATCTGGTCGACCTCGCGCTTTCCTTCCTCCTTGAGGTAGTTGAAGAGCGACTCGTTGCTACATATAGAGTAGATAGCGTCGGCAAGTGCGTGTATATCCCAGTAGTCAACCTTGATACAGTTGTCGAGGATTTCGGCGCAACCCGACTGTTTAGAGATAATCGTCGGCGTGCCGCATTGCATTGCCTCAAGCGGCGAGATACCGAACGGTTCAGAAACTGACGGCATGACGTAAACGTCCGAGTCTTTCAGGCACTCGTACACTTGCTTTCCGCGCATGAAGCCTGGGAAGTGGAAGCGGTCGGCGATGCCGCGCTCAGCTGCAAGATAAATCATTGCGTCCATCATATCGCCGCTGCCTGCCATGCAGAAACGCACGTTGCGTGTGCGCTGCAGCACCATGTTGGCAGCTTCTACGAAGTACTCCGGACCCTTCTGCATTGTGATACGTCCGAGGAAGGTTACGACCTTCTCCTTACCCGTGTGGTCGGGACGCGGGATGTCCTGCAGTTCCTGGCGCAGCGGATAAACGGCGTTGTGCATTGTGAAGCACTTGCGCGGATCCTGATGATACTGATGGATAACGGTCTGACGTGTAAGCTCCGACACGCACATGATGCAGTCGGCGTTGTCCATACCGTCCTTCTCGATGGCGTAAACCGTAGGGTTCACCTTGCCGCGCGAGCGGTCGAAGTCGGTAGCGTGAACGTGTATGCAGAGCGGCTTGCCACTTACGTGCTTGGCGTTGATGCCGGCTGGATAGGTGAGCCAGTCGTGAGCATGAATGATGTCGAAGTCCTCTGTGCGAGCCACTACGCCAGCGATGATTGAGTAGTTGTTTATCTCCTCGTGCAGGTTAGACGGGTAGCCGCCGGCGAACTCCATGCAGCCAAGGTCGTTGACGTGCATATAGTTGAAGTCAGCATAGATATGGTCGCGCAGACGATAGTAATACTCTGGGTCCATGATGTTGCCCACGCGTTCCTTTACGTAGTCGAAGTTGACGTCGCGCCAAGCGATAGGCACGCAGTTCATAGCCACGATGCGGCAGGCGCTGCGGTCCTCGTCGCCGAACGGATGCGGCAGACAGAGCACGGTCTCGACATCGCCCTGTGCGTGCAGACCCTGAGAAATTCCGAAGTTAGCGGTAGCGAGTCCACCAAATACGTGAGGAGGATACTCCCATCCGAACATTAATACTTTCATATATACTTATCCTCCTATTTTAATATTTATATTTTTCCAAGAGTTCGAGAGTGCGCAGGATCTCGGCTACGTTCATAGCGAACGAGATGGCGCCACGTCCGTGGAATGGCGGGTTGCCGTCGAAGAGTTCGGGAATTGTGCCGATGCAGTGGCTCACCATCTCGTCCTCGTAGCCCACCATCTGACGCTCGATGAACGACAGGCGTGTGCGCTTGTAAATCTTGAGGCATGCCTCCATGTAGAAGCCGCCGAGCCAAGGCCAAGCTGTGCCCTGATGGTAAGCGTAGTCGCGCTGTGTCTGCGGACCGACGTACATCGGGTTGTAGCCGCCGCTCTTCGGCGAGAGCGAGCGCAGACCCTTCGGTGTGAGGAGTTCGCGTGTGCAGACGTCGAGCACAGCCTTCTGCTGGGCTGGTGTGAGCGGTGAGTAGTCGAGCGCAACGGCGAATATCATGTTCGGACGTACGCTCCAGTCGGGGTTGTCCTTAGGCTCTACGTAGTCGAAGAGGTAGCCGTACTCGTTGACGAAGGTCTCTACGAACGACTTGCCGCAGAGTGTAGCCATCTGCTCGAAGTCGGAAGCCTCTGTGGCGTCGCCGAAGTCGGCAGCCATAGATGCGCAGAACTTGAGGGCGTTGTACCAGAGGGCGTTGAACTCGACGATGTAGCCTGTGCGCGGTACGACGGGGCGTCCGCCGGCTGTAGAGTTCATCCATGTTACGGCCTTTTCCTTGCCTTCCGAGTAGAGAAGTCCGTTCTCGCAGAGCTTCAGGTTCGGGTGGCGGTTGTCCTTGATATAATGCAATACGTCGTAGAGCAGCTTGCCGTACTTGCGGTTGCACTTTTCGCGACCTGCATGTTTTGCATACTGCTGCACAGCCCATACGCACCAGAGCAGAACATCGGGCTGGTCTATCTCATAGATCTTCGCTGTGAGCGGCTTGCCTGCCATGAACTCGTAGAGTGCGCGCATGGCTGTCTCCATTACGAGCTCGAAGTAGTCTTCCTCCTCGATAGAGAGTGTGAGACCCGGAAGAGAGATGAATGTGTCGCGTGCGCGGCACTTGAACCACGGATAGCCGGCGAGGATGTATCGCTCGTCTTTCTTTGTGCGGTTGTGGAACTGGTGCGCTGCGTTGACGAGGCAGTGGAAGAAGTTGTCGCGCGGTGAGCGCTCGTCCACTTCCTCCTGGAAGAGCTTCTTCAGTCCGGTTGTCTTGCAGGCTGTTGTTGAAGCCGAGAACACGATGCTCTCGCCCTTCTTGATGTCCATCTCGAAGTAGCCGGGTACGTAGAGGTCTTCGTTAGAAGCGTAGCCGCGCTCCTGCTCCTTCGGGTATTCCACGCCGCGGTACCAGTCGGGCTGGAACACGAACTCCACTTTCTTGCTGAACTGCATGTAAAGGTCGGGGTAGCCGGCGTACATGCAGGTCTTGATGCCGTTTGTAACTTCTGCATACTCGCGTGAAGCTACGGTGTTCTCGTGCGTAAACTGGCGCACGCTGCGGAAAGCAAGGAACGGACGGAAGCGCAGTGTCGTTGCAGAATGTGCATCAACAAGGGTATAACGGATAAGGATGCGGTCTTCATAGTGCTGGAACACTACCTCTTTTTTCAGTAGCACACCGCCTACGCGGTAGAGTGTTGTGGGCACTGTGTCACAATCGAACTCTCGGATATATTTGTGACCTTTCGGACTGTAATTATTGCCCTGATACTTGTGCAAACCAAGATTGAACTCGGCGCCGTGCTGAATAACGGTGGGGTCGAGCGAAGAGAGGAGCACATGGTTCTCGTCGTCGAGTTCCGGTACGGGCACGACGAGCAAGCCATGATACTTGCGCGTATTACAATCTACAATCGTAGAGCAGGAATATGCTCCCGAACGATTAGTACGCAACAACTCGCGTGGCAACGACTCTTCGAGGTTAGTCATCAGAGCTTTTTCGAATCTCAAATAACTCATAGATTTATGATTAAGGTTCATTATTAGTTAGCTGTAAGAAGTGTAGTAGTCTTTATATAGGCAATGCTACATTACGAAATCAAAGGTAGTAAAAATATATTTATACGCAAAATAAAATATTAACTTTTTTAAAAAAATCCTCATATTTCGCACAAAATATTGCAAAATATGAGGATTTATCATGGAAAACGTTTGCCTTATTCGGGTATGAGGAAGTTGATGACTTCCTGCTCCACGCTCACGGTGAAGGGTCCGACGGGGGTCTTCATGAGGCGTCCGTCGATGCCCACGAGCGCCTTGTTCGCCTCGACCACTTCCACCTTGCGTGTGCGGAACGGGTGGACGCTGCGGTGGTTGAGGAACTTGCCGCGCACGAAGAGATAGAAGCCTTCGATGAGCTGCGTCATGCCGGGATGGTAGACCACGCTCACGTCGAGCAGTCCGTTGTAGGGCACGGCGTTGGGTGTCTGTCCGTAGCCTGTAGCGTTGCCGATGCATACGGTCATCACGTTGCGCTCCACGGTGTCGGAGTTTATCTTCAGGTGCATGCGGTACTCGAGTCGCTGGAAAATCATGAGCACGAACGAGCAGAGGAACGAGAGCGTGCGCGAACCGAAGAAGTGGCGTGTCTGTCGGCGCAGGTTCATGATGGCAGCGATGAGTCCGATGTTGATGCAGTTGAGGAAGTAGCGGCGGCACGCCTCGCCGTGCTTGTTGGTGTAGCGTATGCAGCCGAGGTCAATCTTGCGCACGCGACGCTGCTTGAGCCACTTGATGGTCTGCTCGTAGTCGCTCTCGCGGAATCCCCAGAAATGGGCGAAGTCGTTCATGAGTCCGTTGGGTATCACGCCGAGCGCAATGGTCTCGCGCACGCTTCGCTCGGTGAGCATGAGGCAGTTGACGGCGTCGTTAAGCGCCGAGTCGCCGCCGACGATGACAATAGTCTTGTATCCGCTATTGATCATCATCTTCACCAAGCGCTCCACGCTTGCCGAGTTTTCGCTCTGCAAGTAGTCGTACTCGATGCCGTTCGCCTTCAGGCATCGCTCAATCTTCTCCCAGCGCATGCCGGAGTTGAACGTCTCGTGTTTCGGGCAGTAGAGTATGCCCCAACGGTTGTCGTTAATCATATAGTAAGCCTTTTTTAGCGGCGGTATGTCCGCCACGATGTCACATTCTTTTATATCTCTCTCGCTATGCGTCCTGCATCAGCTTGCATATTGCTTCTACCTTCTCCTCCATGGGCAGCTTGGCGTCTATCCAGTGGATGGTATATCCGCGTCGCTCCATGCCGCGGAACCACGTCATCTGTCGCTTGGCGAACTGGTGGATGGCTATCTCCAGCTGTCGGAACATCTCGTCGAAGCTGAGACGACCTACGACGTACTCGGTAATAAACTTGTACTCAAGACCGTAGTATATAAGGTCTTCGGGGTCGATGCCCTCGCCTATCAACGCGCGTATCTCGTCAGCCATGCCCTCGTCGAGGCGCGCCTTCAGTCGGCGCGTTATCTTCTCGCGGCGCAGGTCGCGGTCGATGTTTATGCCCACGATGAGCGAGTCAACTGGCGGCAACTGCCGTTCGGGTGTAGGGTTTTCCAGGTTGTATGTCTCTATCTCGATGGCGCGTATGGCACGCTGGGCAGTGTCCACGTCGGTCTGATTGTGCATGTTCGACCCATTGCGGCGCTTCAGTTCTACGAGCATTTCGGTGAGTTCGGCAAGCGACTTTCCGGCGAGAGCGTCGCGCAACGGCTGATTCTGCGGCACGGGCGAGAGCTGGTAGCCGCCCAGCACGGCTTCGATATACAGACCGGTGCCGCCACAGAGTATGGGCAGCTTGCCTCGGCTACAGATGTCGTCGTATGCCACGTGGAAGTCCTGCTGATACTGGAACAGATTGTACTTTGTGCCTGGCTCGGCTATGTCGATAAGATGATACGGAATCGGCTGGCCGTCAACTACATAGTCTGCCAAGTCCTTGCCCGTTCCGATGTCCATGCGGCGGTACACCTGGCGCGAGTCGGCACTGATTATCTCGCCGTCGGTGCGCAATGCGAGTGCTGCCGCCACAGCGGTCTTTCCGCTTGCGGTGGGTCCGAGTATGGTTATCATTCTTTTGTTCTGCATGTCGTCAATAGCTTTGCTGCACGAGTATTTAATAATGTTGTTTCGGGTTCTGAAAGCAATTTGTTCGGTTTAGAAAACCGATTGCTTTGCCTCTGATAGCACATAGCTACGGTTTCAAAATACAAACTTACAAAAAAATTCTCACATGCCACACAATTGTGCAGAAAATTGTTTGTAATGCTACACGATTACCGCGAAGTGGTAACACGATTACACCTATTCTGTAACACCGTTACCGCGTATAGGTTACATCGTTACCGCGCAACGGTAACGCCGTCATCACACAACGGTAGCGTTGTTAGAAACCCATAAATGAGGTTTCAGGAGGGGTATTGATACAAAAAAGCCTGGCATTTTACAATGCCAGGCTTATATATGTTGTCGTAAACCGAGTCAACGAATTACTTCAACTCAGCGAGGTACTTGATAGTACGAACCATCTGAGAAGTATAAGAGTTCTCATTGTCGTACCAAGAAACTACCTGTACCTGATATGTATCGTCGTCGATCTTGCTAACCATTGTCTGAGTAGCATCGAAGAGAGAACCGAAACGCATACCGATGATATCAGAAGAAACGATAGGATCCTCGTTGTAACCGAAGCTCTCGTTAGAAGCAGCCTTCATAGCAGCGTTGATACCCTCTACAGTTACGTCCTTACCCTTAACAACAGCAACGAGGATAGTTGTAGAACCTGTTGGAGTCGGAACACGCTGTGCAGAACCAATCAACTTACCATTCAACTCAGGGATAACCAAACCGATAGCCTTAGCAGCACCAGTAGAGTTAGGAACGATGTTCTGAGCACCTGCACGTGAACGACGGAGGTCGCCCTTGCGCTGAGGACCGTCGAGAATCATCTGGTCACCTGTGTAAGCGTGGATAGTAGACATGATACCTGACTGGATAGCTGCATACTTGTTCAAAGCGTAAGCCATAGGAGCCAAGCAGTTAGTTGTACAAGAAGCTGCAGAAATAACTGTGTCGGCTGGAGTCAAAGTCTTGTGGTTTGTGTTGTAAACGATAGTTGGGAGATCGTTACCTGCAGGAGCAGAGATAACAACCTTCTTAGCACCTGCTGCGATGTGAGCAGAAGCCTTCTCCTTTGATGTGTAGAAACCTGTGCACTCGAGTACTACGTCAACACCAAGCTCGCCCCAAGGAAGCTCAGCAGCGTTTGGCTTAGCATAGATAGTGATTTCCTTACCATCAACGATGATAGAGTTGTCTGTTGCCTCTACAGTGTGCTTGCCCTCACCGTACTTGCCAGCGAAGCCACCCTGAGCTGTATCATACTTAAGAAGGTGAGCCAACATTTTTGGAGATGTAAGGTCGTTGATAGCAACTACCTCATAACCCTCTGCCTCAAACATCTGACGGAAAGCCAGACGACCGATACGGCCGAAGCCGTTAATAGCAACTTTTGTCATTTTTTTAATATTTTAATTAATGGTTGAAAATAAATCTTACTTTCAAGCTCCACAGTACTTGCCAATGAGCTGAAACATTCAAAAAGCAATACTTTTGAGCATTTTTTTCTTTATCGAGCGCAAAGTTAATAATTATTTTCTAATTTTGCAGCCAATAGAGGTATTAAAATATTTAAAAAATCGCTATATAATTTCACTGGGCTATATACATTATATATAATAAGCGCAGTTTGCTATATACACTTTGCAAAATAAGATAGTTAGAAACAAGAAACATACAATCGGACATTAGGAATTAAACAATTAACAAACAGAAACTATGGGAAAAATGCTAAATGAGTTCAAGGCGTTCGCCGTAAAGGGCAACGCTGTCGACATGGCTGTCGGTGTGATCATCGGCGGCGCGTTCGGGAAAATCGTAAGTTCTATCGTCAACGATATCATCATGCCGCCTATCGGATGGCTCATCGGCGGCGTCAACTTCAGCGACCTGAAGTTCGAGTTGCCTGCCGTAGACCTCGGCATGGAGACAATGAAGCCGGCTACCATCAACTATGGTGCGTTCATTCAGACTATCATCGACTTCACTATCATCGCTTTCTGCGTGTTCCTCCTCGTGAAGGGCATCAACAAGCTGGCTAACCTCAAGAAGAAGGAGGAGGAGACCAAGCCTGCACCTGCGCCCGAGGAGCCGAAGCCGACAAAGGAGGAGTTGCTGCTCACAGAGATTCGCGACTTGCTGAAGAAGAATTGATTAATTATTAATTTTTAATTATTAATTCGTAATTATTAATTATTAATTCGTGATTCGTGATTTAAAATTACACCCTAACAATTAATAATTAATAATTACGAATTACTAATTAAAAAAAGCGCTGGCGAAACAATCTTCGTCAGCGTTTTTTGCTTTTATATGATGCGTTTTGTGTTGGTCAAATCTGGTTTACGTTTCTGTTCACGTTGCAAATTTACCCATATTTTTTGCAACACGCAACCCTCATTTTACCGATTATGGAACAAAACGCATCATTCTTGGCTTAAGTGTAGCAAATTTGTGCTTAACCTGCTAAAACTTTTACTTCGTTATCATTATCTTGCGTGTGACGGTTTCGCCGGCTACTACGGCTTTCACTACATATACGCCAGCGGTCAAGCCGTTGAGCGATACGGTGTTGCCTTCTGCCTTTGCTACAACAGCGCCTGCTGCTTGTCGTCGGTACCGAAGTCGTGTGTGTATGTTCTCTCCGTGAGCTTCGCCGCGATCTTCTTAGCGTTGTCGATGAACACGTCGTAGCCTTCGATAGGCAACGTACCTGGTTTCGGGTTCTCCAGCACGAGACCGATCATCCAGTTAGCCATCACGCCGGTAGAAGATATTGAGCTCCACGACTCGCCGTCGAGCGAGTTGATGTCAGAGTAGCCTTCCAGCGGATCGCTGCTGTCAACGGCGATAGCCAGTTCCTTCGGCGTAACATCATAGCAGTCGATGGCAAGACGGTATGTAGATCCATTCTCGATGATGATAGGCATCGTGAGTTCCACCTCGTTCCACTTACCTACGGTGTAGTCGTCCACCTCGGTCTCGCTTATCAGCTCGTCGTTCTTGTAGACATCCACTGTGTATGTAGCGTCTGTGAGCGGATAGAAGCGTGCCTTCTTGATGGCGTATCCGGTGCGACCGCGGAATGTCTTCGACGGATAGAGCGCGCCTACCATAATGTTATAGTTGTTGTCAGCGGGAGCTGTCACGCCCTGCGTTGATGCAGAACCCGTGCAATACTGCACCTGAACTACGTCTCGGTCAACCGGTGCTGCCCAATCAGCCTTCACAGCCGAAGCGCTTCTTTGTAGCAGACGAACCTACCTTCTTGCCGTCTACATATATATTATAGCCCGTCACGTTGTCCTTTGCAAGGTCGGCACCTTCCGGCGCCACGATAGCGTCGATAGCCCACGAAGCGGCGTAGAGATAGTTGCTCTCCTCCATAAGGTTGCCCATCGAGTAGAAGTCGGGCTCGGTTGTAAGGCGGAGCAGGTCGGAAGAGCCCTTCACGGCACGACCGAAGTCGAGCGCTGTGATGCGCTGCGAAGCCTCTGTAACCTTCACCTCAACCGACACGAGCAGTTCGCCTACCGGCACACCAGCATCTACGAATCCTTCAGCGGTAACAACATCGCTGCTCACCTTGTTGCCGTCGCGATACACCTTGTATCCGGTTATGCCGGTGGCTGCAACGTTCGGCTTCCATGTAATCTTCACCGAGTTGAGTCCTGACAACTGCTGAGTCTTAATGCTCACCGGAGGCATAGCCGAGAACATCGGGCTGCCGAACTTCACGATCATCGACTGCGACGAAATGGCATAGTTGCCGTCCGAATCCTTGTTGTCGTTGTAGAAGAGGAAGCCCATGATGTGATAGTCTACCGACACGGATGTGGCGCGTGTGACGTTATAAAGGGTTTCGCCGTCGGAATCCTTCGGCGAGTCCGGATTGACGAAAACATGATAGTCGGCGAGGTTCACGCCTTTTTCCTTCAGATACTTGTATGCAAAGGTGCCCTTTCCGTTCTGATAGATATAACCCAACTGGTTGTCCTCGCACATCACGGTGCCGTTACCGCTGATGTCGAAGAAGTCGAGGTCGTCGTTGTCGCCAGCCGGAAGAATAGCGCTCTTCTTGCCGGTTTCCATATCGTAGAGTGCCCAAGCTCCGCGCACCTTGCCTGCTCCGCCTGCCTCATCTTCGGTCTGCCAACCGCCGAAGTAAAGCAGCTTCTTGCCGTCGGGCGAGAACTTCTTGCCTACACAGAACGGCGACTGCTGGTCAGAGAGTGTGGTGAAATTGCCGTCGGGTCCCCATAAACATGCCTGGCGGTTCTTGTTCATAACCCAACCCGTAGTATACTCTCCGTCGGGTGATATTGCATAAGGTATCTCGATACCATTGTTCTCCTTCAGTTGGCGATAAATCTTGCCGTCCTTCCATACGTATCCCAAATACTTTCCGCCTACATACACGTTGCCCGTGATGTAGTGTCCGTCGGGCGATATGCCAGAAGCGCCACTACTGCTCACAGCGTCAGAAGGCATTTCGAGACGGTTCCAGCGGTTGTTCTGCCAATAGCCAGCGAGCTGCGTCGAAGCACCGTTCTTCTTGTAGCTGTTGTCGGTGTACAAGCCCACAACAACGCCGTCGTTAGACACGCTGTAAGCCTGCGAAGGCGACGACGGATTGAGCAAATCAATCTCTCCGCTCTCCAGATTCCAGCGGAATCCGTATGCCTCGTTGCCACTGTCGAAGTACATACCACACGCCCACTTGCCGTTTGGCGAAGCAGCCATGATGTTGTAGTCGCTTGGGGTGACCATCACTAAGGGTGATGTCTGTGCGAAAGCTGCGCCACTTAAGAGTAGCGACGCAAGTAACATTTTTGTCTTCATCTATTGATATTACGGTTTTTAAGAATTTTATTTATTAATAATTTAGGCTATGTTCTGTAGTTTGAATGTTTTGCCTAAGGTATTGTTTTATCCTCATTTAACGTGATACTTGTAGACGCTCTGCTTGCCATCGCGCTCTATACATATTATATAAGCTGCAGTCGGGAGCTGAGCGAGCGATACGCTTCTTGTGCGTTTGCGTAGATATATACGTTCGCCCGAAACATTGTAGACAGATACGTTTGCAGCATCGCTGAGCTGAACCGTGTTGCCTGCAAAGATAGCCTTCACCACGCCGTCCACGCCAATGCGCTGCATGGCTGTATAGTTGCCGTTTTCTATGTCTGTCATCTTCACGGTGATAGTGTCGGAGAACGCCTTGCCGTACTTGTAGGTCGTAACGACATACGCCTCTACAACATCGTCGAGAAGCATTACGTGAAGCGTGTCCTTCGAAGCCTCTCTGGTTTCGTTCTCTGGCACATTGCTTCCAACGAAGTAGAGCGTATGCTTGATAAAGCCGTAGTCGTTCATGTCGGCAGGATTCTCCCAACCAAAGACAGCGTTATACTCCTTTTTAGGATTCAAAGCCGTACCTACATTCTCTCATAGACTTGGGATTTAGGTAAAACATTGGGATTAAGAGCCCGTTTATTAACTCATTGGAGGAAACTCCGCTCTAAAGTTACTGAAAAAAATGCGTAGAGCATGAATAGTCTGAAGGCTATGTATGGCTGTGGTTTCAACTTTTTTATAAAACTGGCGTATAATTCGCTTTTTTATATAAGTTTGCATAAAGCCGTACATTTGCAAGCAAATTGTTAGCGAATAGTTATTACACGTTATTAAACCATATCTTAGGAAAGGAGTTAGGTCTATGATGGTTAGTAGCGAGTCTCAATTTATGGTATCCGTATCCAAGGATATTTATATCAGCAAACAGCAAACCTCTGCCGCCATCATTAGTGGAGAAGAAGGCAGAAAGGCGAGAAAGGAATGTGGACTGAAGGCCAAACTCTGTTTCAAAGTACAGACAGTAACTCCTTCTTCACTCTTGGATTTGTCTCTTGAAGGACACACATTCTGCCCTCTCTTTGGCAATTTCACCACACCACCTCCACAGACTACCTATCTTCGCAAGGATGGCTACTTCACGATGGAAGGCAAGTGCGGTCAGTTCTTCCAAGGCTCATACTTCATTGGTGTGGACATAGACAACACTAAGTACACTCCACAAGAGTTCGTTGACAGACTCAGACTGAAACCAACTCTTTGGTACACTTCTCTGTCACATCTACAGAAGGACAAGAATGGAGATGGGCAACTTGACTCTCGATTCTGACTAATCTACGTCTTTAACAGTCTCATCCAAGACAAGTACTACTTCCGTTACTGTGCATCCAATCTGTACAAGATGATAGAAGAGAATACCCAAGAAAAGATTGAAGACAAGTGTGGACTTAGTTGCTGTCAGTACTTCAATGGAACTTATATCCACTCTGATGAAATCAAATCTGATTATGGTTTGACTAACAGTATCTACTCATTGGATGACATTCAAGTCTCAAATGAAGGTTATCTTAACTATCTTAGGATTAACTGTGAGTATAAGTCTTTGGATAAGGTTAAAAGAAAAGAGATTAAGGATAGGATTCTTACACTTTTGTCTCAATCTGATTTAGGGCAAACAAACCACCAAGAGAACACACATTTAATATCAGAATGGAACAAAAATGGAAGGTCTGATGATGAGGAAGACATTGACCTTGACCAACAGATGATTAATGATTACCGCAGATTACCTTGGGATGAATTCTTCAGCATCTACAGATACGAATATTCATTGGTCTATAGAACAGAGAGAGAGGATTGGTTGACCTTAGACTTAGGTGACAAGGCTATCAAGTACCAATTCTGTGATGATGACTACCTCGAGCAAAGTTGGATTGGAAATATTACAGCCAATGGCAACCAAACCAAGAGGAAGGATGGTCAACACAGACGTAGCACGTTGTTCCATCGAGGATGGCTACGAAGGGTAATCAAGCCATCCATCACTCCAAGTGAGTTGTTGTTCAATCTTATCTGTGATGTAGAAAGGTTCTTGGACAACTCTGATGGTGTACTTGACGTGGATACTTTGGTCACTAAGGTCAGACAGTGTTTCTCTTTGGGTATAGAAGACAACATCAAGGAGTATCCGAATATCTACAACGAGACGAAAGAGAAGTGCCGTAGGAAGAGATTTATCATCCATTGGACAAGCCGCAAGGACATCAAGCCGAACAGCCTTAGTAAAGAGTTACGATGGCAGTTACTTGACATCTTGTATGACCGAGAGCTCACTCTGATGGAGAATCTACAGATTTTGTTGGACAGTGACATTGCAGAATTTGATAAGGGATTTAGTAAAAACAGTCTCTATCGCTACTGCAAAGACAGAGGCATAGTCTGTAGCACCAAGTCTCTAAACAAAAGGGAGATGTTCTTCAAACTCCACGTAGATGGAATGAGTCTTCCCAAGGAACAAGAGTATCTGAAGGAAAAAGGTCTTGCTCTTTCAATGACAACTATCTCAAAGTACCGAGGTGAATTGGAGGCTATGTCTTTGCCTACAGTGATTGCGGCTTGAGGAATCAAGTAAGGGAGTCTGAACTGAAACAAATAAAATCAGTTCGGACTCCCTTTTTGCCTATAAACGTCTCAAAGCAAGAAACGTCTCAATTTAATCTTTATACCCTATCTTGAAACACTCATTTTCTGTCTCATTCTATCCTTTTAGATTAATGGGATACGGAGGGAAGCTACTATAATATGAGAAGGTTCAAACCTAATAGGATTAATTATCCTTGTCTTTCATCATTTTAATCACTCCAGTCATGACCAATAAGCCAACCAATAGCTGTGAAAATTACTTCTATAAGGACAACAAACAACTTAATCATTAAATAACCAATGTAGATTGGCATTAAAATGAAATAAAGAAGCCACATAAACTAAGATTGATTTGGTTACTGATTACTCTTCGCAAGAATCTTTAGAAGGATTGTAAGAAAGATGCTCAAGTGGTGTGTCTAAGAAAGCATCTTCTCCAATTCTGATGACATTGGGATGAAGTTGCATTTCGGCAACAAAATTTCCATCATAATCATTGATAATATGTGTAAGATTTACACACTCACAGAATGCCATATCACCAATTTCAGCAAGAGAAGGTGGCAGTTCTAAATAGTCAAGGAAATGGCATCTCATAAATGCGCCACTGCCTATAACTGCAAGACAATCTGAAAAGAGAACATTATGTAAACTAAGACATCCTATGAATGCATCCTTCCCTATTTCCTTAATGTTGGGTAGGTGAATCGACTTCAAGTATCGACATCTGCTGAATGCGCAATCTTCAACGTAGTCAGCGTCTGACGTAAATGATACTATGTTTTTGTTAATACAGAGAACCACGCTCTTCCGACCATCATGGTAGAACTTGTAAACAATTTCATCATCGACTACATACTTATAGTCATTATCGTACATCAACTGAAACTTGGTTGATAGGTTAGGCATTACATACGCTTTAATTCTCTGTTGGCGTTCCAATAGACGTGAGGTCATATTGTAGTTCTTGTACATTTTTTCTATGTACGCAAGCCTTGGCGCACTCAATTGCTCATATAGAACAACAATATCTTCTCGCATCTCGTCCAATGAATGTAACTCGCCATCGGAACAGAACTCCTGCATGTATTCATACTGTTCTTCTGACACCTCAATAGATTCAAACTCTTCCAAAAGCATTGACTCAATGATGTCAGTGGCGGGAACCATGTTGCCGTCTTTGTCTATCAAGTCCTTGACAAGATAAACATCTATCTTGCACCTTAGCTTCATTGTTTTTCTCACTCCACTTTTGTTGCCAAATGTCCATCAAATAATCCATAGACGTCTCTATTCCAGCATCCTTGGCCTTATTATACCAAAACTCTGCTTTATCTTTACTTTGTTCTGTTCCGGAACCACATTGATATCTCAGTCCCAGTGGGATGTATGAAGGAGCATACCCCAATTCGGCAGCTCTATGCAACCAATAAAATTCGTCTTCTTCGTTAAGAATACTCATTCCATCAAAGTATATTCGATGCTTCTGGTTTTTGTATGCCAATCTTACCATGCAAGAAGAAGATCCATTCTTTGCACCTTCCAACAAAGTTGTTAGAGAAAGGTAATCATCATTATTAACTGATTCTAAATTATCTGTATGTTCCATTTTGCCAATACATTTATTATTGTAGTGGCAGTAGTGTAAAACTACTGCCGCTATCAAATATTATTGAATTAGATATTTCGCCAATCACTCTTGTCAGTTAACCTTCCGTTCTTGAATATCATACGCACACCATTAAAATTGTAGTGCTTGAATTTATTGTTTCCTATAACATATTCGTTATATGGTCTTTGCGTGAGGAATATGTTGTCTTCTCCCTGCATCACTCTACCTAATTCCTGTAGTAGGACTAATGGAGTTCCAATAGGACAATCCATGAATTGAGCGTTATTCTTGAAGAGACCAACTACCTTTGCTACTAGAGCAGCACCATACTTCGCACTATACTTTTTCTGAACGATATTGTATTTGTGTTTGCACAAGTCAAATGCTGTAGGCGCAACTTTAGCTGTCGCGGGAATACCTTTGATTTCAAGGTTTTTGCACTTGTAAAAAGCATTCTCTCCAATGGTTTTCAGAGTTGCTGGCATTGTTAGGTTTGTCAACTTCTCGCAACCGCCAAACGCGACATCGCCAATCTTGTTAAGAGAAGTAGGTATATTTACAGATTCAAGACTATTGCAGTTTGTGAATGTTCTTTCTTCCAATGTTTTGATCTTATTTGAAAGTTTGACGGTTTTAAGACAAACACAACCAAAGAATGCGCAACTACCTATCTTAGAAACATTGTCACTCATAACAACTGTGTCCAAATAACGACATCCCTCAAAGGCACTTGGACCGATCTCTTTCACGTTTGAAGGTATATTTATGTCACAGAGTCTTGCTGCACCATAAAACGCTCCAAGTCCTATTGTCTCGATGGTATTCGGTAATTTTACATGAGTGACCCCACTATTGCGGAATGCCTGTTCGCTGATTGCAACAACAGTATAAGTGCCATCAAATATTTCCACTTTTTCTGGAATAACGACATCACCTCTATACGAAGATGAGTAGATGTTTCTAGTGCCGATATTCTCTACAAATGTTTCATACAACACTTCACATGTCTTAGCAACCGAATCAATTACATTATAACGGATACCATCTACATATGTTGCCTGTGCTTTTGAAGAAAGAGCCATGGAAATGAGGCTCAAAATGATAAATGTTCTTTTCATAATACCTTGTTTTTGATGGTTATTTTTTGTGCTGCAAAGATATGACAGTTTTCTCAAAAGCAAGGTAATGATATACGTATATAGAAAACAATCCCATCGGGGATGATGGGATTATTATATTGATATAAGCACAAAGTGTTTAGACAACAGGAACATCTGCAATTCCGCATTGTCTTAATTTGTTCAAAACAATATCGACACTTTCGTACACATAATAACTATCACATTCAACATGTTTATCTTTTAATCTAAC
>OMCT01001091.1_pt1 | contig 17510 bp, 17 predicted proteins | sample 1674301 | NCBI WGS metagenome assembly OMCT01 (sample SAMEA103958158, study PRJEB25191) | human gut metagenome
TTTATTGTTGCCATTCCATTTCACTCCAGACCCTAACTTCAGCTCCTGCAAAATCGCAAGGTAAACGTTTGCCTTTACACACCTTACGCACAACCAAAGTGTTGCGGTACGCCGGAAAAACGACACGGAGCGTCAGGAAGGGGTCAATGGCCAGTACGCAAATAGTGTAAGCGTGGAATTTTGGCCGATCTTGACGAAAAGGGGAAGTGGTAAAAACACTTATCATTATAAATGACGGGAGATTTTTTCATCACAGTGTGTAAAAATGCGTAATATCACTTTTTGTGTGGTAATAAAAAAGGAGAAAACTTGATGAGCACCGACCTTAAATTTTCACTGGTAACAACGATTATCGTCCTCGGTTTGATCGTGGCCGTGGGTTTGACTGCCGCGCTGCACTGATTTCCTCTCGAGGGAGCGCGTTCTCCCTCGCATCTCCTTCCTGTTTGTTAGCAAAATGGCAAAAGTGTTTTCTCTTTTTGTTATTTTCATTTTTTTGTGATTGCTGTCATGCTTTCGCCACTTTAATGAATATCGCGTAATGACGCGAAGAGGTGGAGATAAGGCATGAAAATTAACTATCCGTTGCTGGCGCTGGCGATTGGCGCGTTTGGTATTGGGACAACGGAGTTCTCGCCAATGGGCTTATTGCCCGTCATTGCGCGCGGTGTGGATGTCTCGATTCCCGCTGCCGGAATGTTAATCAGTGCCTATGCAGTTGGCGTAATGGTTGGCGCGCCGCTGATGACGCTTCTACTTTCTCATCGTGCTCGCCGCAGTGCGTTGATTTTCCTGATGGCGATTTTCACGCTCGGCAACGTACTTTCCGCCATCGCGCCGGATTATATGACTCTCATGCTTTCACGCATTTTGACCAGCCTGAATCACGGAGCATTTTTTGGTTTGGGTTCAGTTGTGGCCGCAAGCGTGGTGCCAAAACATAAACAGGCCAGCGCAGTTGCCACTATGTTTATGGGGTTAACCCTGGCAAATATCGGTGGCGTTCCGGCAGCGACCTGGTTGGGCGAAACCATCGGCTGGCGGATGTCATTTCTGGCAACGGCGGTGCTGGGCGTGATTTCAATGGTAAGTCTGTTCTTCTCATTACCTAAAGGTGGCGCAGGGGCGCGACCTGAAGTGAAAAAAGAGCTGGCGGTATTAATGCGTCCGCAGGTGCTGTCTGCATTGCTGACGACGGTACTGGGAGCTGGTGCAATGTTTACCCTCTACACCTATATCTCTCCGGTACTGCAAAGCATTACCCACGCAACGCCGGTGTTCGTCACGGCAATGCTGGTGCTGATTGGTGTCGGATTCTCTATCGGTAACTATCTCGGCGGCAAACTGGCAGATCGTTCAGTTAATGGCACGTTGAAAGGCTTTTTGTTGCTGCTGATGGTGATTATGCTGGCAATCCCGTTCCTGGCCCGCAATGAGTTCGGCGCAGCTATTAGCATGGTGGTGTGGGGAGCTGCAACCTTTGCGGTCGTACCGCCGTTACAGATGCGCGTGATGCGTGTCGCCAGTGAAGCGCCAGGTCTGTCTTCATCAGTCAATATTGGTGCCTTTAATCTTGGAAATGCGCTGGGAGCAGCTGCTGGTGGTGCGGTAATTTCCGCTGGGCTGGGATACAGCTTTGTGCCGGTGATGGGGGCGATTGTCGCGGGACTGGCATTATTGCTGGTGTTTATGTCAGCCAGAAAACAACCTGAGGCAGTTTGCGTTGCCAACAGCTAATTAAACAAAAACGCAGAAGGATAACCTTCTGCGTTACAGTTGCTGGCAACGTGCGATTTATCTTGCCGGATGCGGTGTTAACGCTTCATCCGAGTTGGCATGGTAAGCGAAGCGCATCAGGCAATGTTGCATTTGCCATCAGTTATTATGCAGCGAGATTTTTTGCTACGAATTCCCAGTTCACCAGCGCCCAGAAGTGCTCCAGATAGCCAGGACGTGCATTGCGATAGTCGATGTAATAAGCGTGTTCCCAGACATCAACGGTCAGCAGCGGAGTCGCATCGGTGGTCAGCGGAGTACCCGCGTTAGAGGTTGAAACGATAGCCAGTTTGCCATCGCTGTTTTTCACCAGCCAGGTCCAGCCAGAACCAAAGTTTTTGATTGCTGCATCAGTAAACTGTGCTTTGAAATCGGCAAAGCTGCCAAAAGATGCGGCGATAGCTTCAGCGACTTTTCCAGTCGGTTCGCCACCCGCGTTCGGTGCCAGGCAGTTCCAGTAGAAAGTATGGTTCCAGACCTGAGCTGCGTTGTTGAATACGCCACCTTCAGAGCTGCGAATAATCTCTTCCAGTGATTTACCTTCAAACGCGGTACCTTTAATCAGGTTGTTCAGGTTAGTGACATAAGTCTGATGATGCTTGCCATAGTGATACTCGATGGTTTCCGCAGAAATGTGCGGTGCCAGAGCATCTTTAGCATATGGTAGTGCAGGTAATTCGAATGACATTGCTACTCTCCTTTATTATTAATTTGCATACGTACAATAGCCTTATTGTGCGTATGGATAGGGTAGCAAATTAAAAGGTGAGACAAAAGATGAACTTACCCTGTTGCCGTAACAACAGGGTAAAGTTTTAGCGAAGTGTTTTTGGGGTCATTACCCGGCGAGCGCCAACATAGTGGCGCTGCCAGTAGTCTTCACTGAGAGAAGTGATTTGAATTTCCTGACCCGTACGCGGTGACTGAATAAATTTGCCGTTGCCGACATATACGCCGACATGATCGGCTGTACCGCGTCCCTGAGTACGGAAAAAGACCAGGTCGCCGTTTTTCAGTTCACTACGTTCGATTGGCGCTGCATCTCGCAGGTGATACATTTCATTCGCCGTACGCGGAATACGTATTTTCACCAAATCTTTATAAGCGTAATAAACCAGGCCGCTGCAATCAAAACCGGTACGCGGTGAGCTGCCACCCCAACGATATGGCTTACCAATTTGCTGCATCAGTTTATTCATTGCCACTTTCGTGGCTTTTTGCACCTTCGCTTTGTGCGCGTCGGCAAGAGTTCCTGACGCGGCATTTTTGACTTTCACACAATGCGATTTATAGCCCTTACGTTTGGTACACTTTTCGGTAAAGCTGGCTGAGGCCGTTTTATTGACGGCGTGTTTGCTGCGAGTTTTGGCGTTTTTAGAAGCGGTAATGGAAGATTTTTTAACGGAAGAAGCGGTTTTGCTTTTGATCGTACTTTTACTGGCGGCTTTTTTCGCTGTTTTCTGGCTGGCTTTCTGGGTCTTTTTGGTGGTTGCCGTGCTTTTCTTTTTATCTGCTTTTTTGGTGATATGAGTAGTAGCAGAACTCTCCCTGGCTTGCTTTGAAGCATGGGCCATAGGCGTTAAAGGCAGGGTGGTAAAAAGTAAAGCACAGAGCGTGATCGAAATACGGTTTATCCGCGCCACTGAGCGTCCCTCTGTTAAGGCAGGTCTATCATGCCTGCGTCTGATTTACAAAACTTGATGATTCTAATGCATAGAAGAAGAGAAAGTTAATAGCTTTTATTGTTAAAAAATACGTTTCGTTGGCGAGCGCAAAAAAATGCAGCAGTGAAAGCTAAAAATGGTTATAAATACGCCAGTTTGCCGTGCGTCAGGGAAGAAACGAATATTTGAAATGCAACAAATAGAGCAAAGGGATAAAATAGCAAAAGCGTGATGAAAATGTTATTTTCCGATGCCGCACTGACCCGCTACAATGTCAGATTACTGCCGTAAAGAAGTTTGAGGAAGCAAGACAATGAGCACCACTATCGAAAAAATCCAACGCCAGATTGCTGAAAACCCGATCCTGCTGTACATGAAAGGTTCACCGAAACTGCCGAGCTGCGGTTTCTCTGCCCAGGCAGTCCAGGCGCTTGCCGCATGTGGCGAACGTTTTGCCTATGTTGATATTCTGCAGAATCCGGACATTCGTGCGGAACTGCCGAAATATGCTAACTGGCCGACCTTCCCGCAACTGTGGGTTGACGGCGAGCTGGTCGGCGGTTGTGATATCGTGATCGAAATGTATCAGCGTGGCGAACTGCAGCAGCTGATCAAAGAAACTGCCGCTAAATACAAGTCTGAAGAGCCGGACGCTGAATAATCCGTCCTGCAATACTGACGGATGCGAACGGGCATCCGTCAGTCCTTTCTCTATCCCCAATCCAGTCCTTGTGGCGAACTTGAAAATCCCGCCTCACGCAGCAGCGTAAACATCGGCGTTTGCCGGACCGGTAGGTCATTCACTTCTGTTAGCGTAAAGCGCAGCCGTGGTTCGCGACGCAGTGCGGTAGTCAGCGCGTGGAAAATCTCTGGGGCGAGTAATTCCTCTTTTTCCTGCCAGACCAGCATTTTTTTGCCACCTTGCGCCAGATAGAGTAACAATTTGCCGCCAGAAACGACCACCAGCGCACCCGCCCGACGCGTTGGTATCAGCGTTGCCGGATGTGCAGGCCAGGGCAGAAGATTTCCCCACACATTAGCCGGATCGTTGGCGGAGAGTGCCACTGGTGTATAGTGGCGCGTTTGCGCGGTTTGTGTCGCCAGATCGCGCAATCGGTCAATAGTCAGACGTTCAGCGAATTGCGCGCCACCCAGACCTTCTACAAAACGACCTCGCATAATTCGCCCGGAGTCTTCCATACTTCGACAAAGCGTTTGCATCGATGGAAACCCACCAGGGATATTTTCGGCTATCACCGCCTGACGACTGATGATGCCGTAGCGGTCGAGCATATTTTCCGCCAGCGCCAGCATCCTTTCGGTATCGTTTAGTGGCTCCACCTGCAATAACGACCAGCGTCCAGCAAGCTTTGGTGTGTTGTAAGATACCCGCGGCGAGACGGGTTGCGCATAGACAGGACGTCCACGACGAGCCCGGTGACTGCGGCGAGTTGAGGTGCGTGTGTTGGTACTGCTGTGGGTGAGGGCGCGTAACGGTGCCCAAATGTCGCTGGTGATGACGCCTTGCCAGACCAGCGCCCATAACGCCTCTTGCATGGCTGAGGGATCAACCGATTCGCCGATTTTATCGCGTATCCGTTGGCTGATTTGTTGTGCAAACCAGGCTCCTCCGTCAGCCAGAACCGTGACTATCGCTTGCTGCAGTGCCGAACGATTCGCCTGATTCGCTTCGGCGGAAGTGAACGATTCTGCGGCATATTCCTGTAGATGCAGTGCCACCAGACCGTCATCTTCACCCAGCTTTTTTTGCCCCGACCAGATAACCGCACCGGTTGCCAGTAATTCATCGAGCATTTCTGGCGAATAGTCGCGTACGCGGGCAGGCAGGATCTGGCTTTCCCAGAGTGAGGCGGGTAAACCGACTCCTGCAAGCTGTTCGATCACCCGCATGACGCCATCCACGCCCTCATAAACGCCTGGCGATGTTGAGGCAAAGAGTGCCGGGCTACCATCGGTGGCGGGTAATACGCCCTGACGTTCCAGCAGCAATCGCGCATAGGTCGTGGCCGCAACGGGACGTGTCGCTTCTCTGGCGGCTTGCAGCGAGCGCAAACGCAGACGACGAAATACTTCATCGCTCACCCAGATGTCTTGTTGCAGATTCATCACCAGCCCCTGTTCGCGCAGTTGCTGAAGTTGCTCTTCGACAATGGCAATACCGAGACTAAACTCATGAGCCAGTTGTTCAGCTGTGACCAGAGCATGAGCCCGGAGATAGCGCAGAAAGAGGTCGCGAAGCGGGTAACTGACTCGGTGCAAATAAATCTCTGGCAGTGACTCTGGTAGTCGTACGCCGAGGGCATCGCGCAGCCTGGCGGCATCATCCATACAGGCAAGACGCTCCTGCCCGCTAATCATCGTCGGGAAGATTCGTTTTACTGCAAGAAGATTTTCCAGATACGACGCAATCTCTTCACTGCTGCCTGTATGCCGTCGCGCCAGGTCTTCAACGGTCATTGGACCCAGTTCGCGCAGCAGGTCGAACAATCCTTCTTCACCTTTCGCTCTTCTGCCAGGTGCCAGTCGTTGCAACTCTTCTTCCACCTGGCGAATGACCTGCGGGTCGAGTAATTCCCCCGGTTCGACCTGTCCGAGTAGATTGCGCAGTAACTCGCTGTCCAGCGACAGTACGGATGCCCGGCGCTCTGCCAGCGGGGCGTCGCTCTGGTACATAAATTCCGCGACATAGCCGAACAATAAACTGGCGGCGAAAGGCGAGGGCGTAGTGGTCGTTACATCGGATATTTGAATTTCGCCACCGTTCAGGCGACGCATCAAACGTTCCAGCGCGGGAAGATCATAAACATCTTGCAGACATTCGCGTAGGGTTTCGAGAATGACCGGAAAATCCGGATATCCCTGAGCGATTTCCAGCAACTGACTGGCGCGCAGTCGTTGTTGCCAGAGCGGGGTGCGATGGCCCGGCGTGCGGCCCGGCATTAATAATGCCCGCGCGGCGCATTCGCGAAAACGGGCGGCGAAAAGTGCCGAGCTGCCTACCGCATCGCGGACAATTTGCAGCAACGTTTCTGGTTCAAACAAAAAAATCGCGGCATCAGGTAATTTACCATCGGTGTCAGGAATGCGCGCAACAATGCCGTCATCACTGGCAACCACAGACGCGTCAGCGCCCCATAGTGCATGTATTCGCCCGGCAATCGCCAGCGCCCAGGGTTCATGCACCCGTCTTCCATAGGGAGAGTGCAAAATAATACGCCAGTCACCAATTTCATCACGGCACCGTTCGAGGACAAGATGACGACTACCCGGAACGATGCCCGTCGCGTTGCGCTGCTCGTCAATCAACCCCTGAATATTGGCGATCGTATTTTCTTCTGCCAACCACGGGGGAATAGTCCCGGAAAAGAACGCGCCATCCGCCAGTAAATGGAGAAAATCGCCGATCATCTCGCCTAATTCTACCGGACGTCCGTTACCTTCACCACGCCAGAAGGGAAGGCGGGCAGAACGACCTGGAGCAGGAGTCACAATCACCTGATCGCGGGTGATTTGCTGGATCCGCCATGAGGTAGCGCCGAGAGTGATAATGTCGTTCACCCGCGACTCATATACCATCTCCTCATCCAGTTCACCCACCCGCCGCGAACCGGCCTGTTCTTCACCTTCGGGTAATAACACGCTATACATGCCACGATCCGGAATGGTGCCACCGCTGGTAACCGCCAACAGCTGAGCGCCAGGTCGGGCGGTCAATATCCCGGTCTCCCGGTTCCAGACCAGTTTGGGGCGAAAAGCAGAAAAATCGCCAGAGGGATAGCGCCCGGAAAGCATATCCAGCGTGGCGTCAAAAACACGTCTTGGCAGATCTTTCCACGGTGCGGCACGGCGTACGCGGGAGTACCATTCGTCTACCTGTAATGCATCCATCGCCGCGGCGGCAACGGTTTGCTGCGCAAGGACGTCGAGTGGATTATGCGGTGGTGTCAGGTTTTCCAGCCTGCCTGCGAACATACACTCAACAATGACTGCGGAATCGACTAAGTCACGCCGGGTTCGGGGGAAAAAAAGCCCTTTGGAGATACCACCTACCTCGTGTCCGGCACGTCCAATGCGTTGTAACCCACTGGCAACAGAAAGCGGCGTTGCCACCTGAATCACCAGATCCACCGCGCCCATATCAATCCCCAGTTCGAGACTGGAGGTTGCGACCACGCAGCGTAATTCACCCGATTTCAGCGCCTGTTCGGTGATTGCTCGTTGTTCTTTAGAGACGGAGCCGTGGTGTGAGCGGGAAATAAAAATGTCGCTATTTTGTACACGGTTAGAGGTTGCGCCGGAGGTCGACTCGAAATGGACCGCATCAACGGCGATAGACGGGGAACGCTGTAAGCGTGCGGCGTAAAGCTCATTCAATCGTGCCGTCAGTTTTTCCGCCAGCCCGCGTGAATTAGTAAAGACAATGGTCGAGCGATGGCGCAACACTTCATCAAGGATACCCGTTTCAATATATGGCCAGATGGAGCCTTCCCGGCCGGCATGGCTGTCTTCGCCAGTGCCGCTGGCGACCGATGAGACATCATCCATATTGGCGACCGGTACGACAATCCGTATCTGCGGATGACGCATTGCGGGCGGGTTGACTACCGTAACCGGGCGATCGCCACCAAGAAATGCTGCCACATCGCTGGCTGAACGCACAGTGGCAGAAAGGCCAATTCGCTGTGCTGAGGTGTGGAGCAGCGCATCGAGCCGCTCCAGACTTAACGCCAGATGCGCACCACGTTTACTGCCTGCTACCGCGTGGACTTCATCAATAATTACCGTTTCGACGCCGCGTAGCGTTTCGCGCGCGCGGGAGGTCAGCATCAGATAGAGTGATTCGGGTGTGGTGATCAGAATATCCGGCGGATTACGGGTGAGTTTGCTGCGTTCCTGTGCAGGCGTATCGCCAGTACGGATCCCCACGCGAAGATTGACTTCCGTTTCGCCGCGCCGCCGCCGTTCATCGGCAATACCCTGTAACGGGATCTGCAAGTTGCGCTGAACGTCGCTGCCCAGAGCTTTGATCGGTGAAATATAGAGGATGCGTGAGGTTTTACGCTTATGCGCCTCGCGGGTATCTTCGCCGCCTTCGCGGAAGAGCTGATCGAGGGCGTAGAGAAATGCTGCCAGCGTTTTCCCGGAGCCAGTCGGTGCAATCACCAGCGCATGTTCGCCTCGCGCCGCCACATGCCAGGTTTGCGACTGGACAGCGGTCGGCTGTTTAAAGGCGCGAAGAAACCAGTCGCGGGTCGCCGGTGAAAACACGTCCGGCAGGGGCGATGAAGGGTTTAGATTATCTGCCATTAACGCTATTCCCCGTGAATATCATGCATGATGCGTGGAATAGCCTCACTATAGATGCCTGAATCATTGCATGTCATCAGGCATCGACTCGATTACACCTCTTCGGCGGCAGGTAGCGGCCAGCCTCCCAGACGTTTCCAGCGGTTGACGATTTCACAAAACAGCACAGCAGTGCGTTCGGTGTCGTACAGCGCGGAGTGCGCCTGGGTGCTGTCGAAGTCCATGCCAGCGGTCTGGCAAGCCTTTGACAATACGGTTTGTCCGAGTGCCAGCCCGGCAAGTGCAGCAGTGTCAAAAGTGGCGAAAGGGTGGAACGGGTTACGTTTCAGCGAGGCGCGTTCTGCGGCGGCCATCATAAAGCTGTGATCAAAATTGGCATTGTGCGCCACCATAATGGCGCGGTTACAGCCGCTCGCTTTAATGCCTTTACGTACAACTTTAAAAATTTCGTGCAGCGCCTCGTATTCGCTGACCGCGCCGCGATCGGGATCGTTCGGGTCAATGCCGTTGAAGGCGAGGGCCTCTGGCTGCAAATTTGCGCCGACAAATGGTTCGACGTGGAAATGTAATGTGGTGTCCGGCATCAGCCAGCCTTGTTCATCCATTTTCAGGGTGATGGCGGCAATCTCAAGCAGCGCATCGGTTTTGGCGTTAAATCCGGCTGTTTCAACATCGATCACAACAGGATAAAAACCACGAAAACGGTCGCACAGACCGGTAAGTTGAGCGTTATCGGACATCTGATTCTCTTAATACGGATAAATTGCAGCGCGCATTATGACAAATATTACTTGTCGATGCAGTAAAGATGCGGGCGCGATGAGTTCACGCCCGGCAGGAGATTAGTTGCCCAGACCGCGACCGGCGTCTTTCTCTTCGATTAACTCAATTTTGTAACCGTCCGGATCTTCCACAAACGCGATAACCGTAGTACCGCCTTTTACCGGACCCGCTTCACGGGTGACGTTACCCCCGTTTTGACGGATTTTTTCGCACGCTTCAGCGGCGTTATCAACGCTAAGCGCGATGTGACCATAAGCAGTGCCGAGTTCGTATTTATCCACGCCCCAGTTGTAGGTCAGTTCAATCACCGCTTCTTCGGTTTCCGGACCGTAGCCAACAAACGCCAGTGAGTATTTGTATTCCGGGTTTTCGCTGGTACGCAGCAGTTTCATGCCCAGCACTTTGGTATAAAAATCGATGGAGCGTTGCAGATCGCCAACGCGCAGCATGGTATGAAGAAGACGCATCTTTATATCCTCAAAATGGCTAACAGATTCAAAATGTTGTTTTAGTATAGCGGCGGCTTTGCGCCGCTCGCAATGTTGGATTACAGCGTCGGGTAATCCGTGTAGCCTTCCGCACCGCCGCCATAGAAACTTTCAGCACGCTGTGGATTAAGCTCAGCTTTGCGCTGCAAGCGGGCGACCAGATCCGGGTTCGCAATCCAGTCACGACCAAATGCCACCGCATCAATTAACCCTTTGCCGATCAGCGTTTCGGCTTTTTCTACCGTGTATGCACCTGCGCCGATAATCGGACCGTGGAAACGGGCGCGTACTTTTTCGCGGAACGCATCAGTATACGGTTCACCCCCCGCCCAATCTGGTTCTGACATATGCAGATAAGCAATGCCGCGTTTACCCAGTTGTTCAATCAGATACAGTGCATCGGCTTCTTCATTCGGGCCGTTATCTGTGTTCTGGAAAGTACCGATTGGCGAAACGCGAATGCCAATGCGTTCGGCACCCCATTCTTCAATCCCGGCATCGACCACTTCCAGCACCAGTCGCGTGCGATTTTCCACACTGCCGCCGTACTGATCGGTACGATGGTTTGAAGAAGGAGAAAGGAACTGATGCAGCAAATAACCGTGAGCAGAGTGGAGCTCTACCAGATCAAAACCGGCTTCACGCGCGTTAGCAATGGCCTGACGGAAATCATTGACGATACCCGGAATCTCTTCCAGTTCAAGCGCACGCGGCATGGATGTTTCAACACGGATCGCCTGACCATTTTCATCGCGCAGAGAAGTACGTGTTCCCGCGCTAAGTGCGGAAGGCGCTACCGGTGCCTGACCGCCAGGTTGCAGGCTGGCGTGAGAAATGCGTCCGGTGTGCCACAGCTGTACGGCCATATGACCATTTTCAGCATGAACGCCAGCGGTAATTTTTTTCCATGCGGCAATTTGTTCCGGACTATGGATGCCAGGTGCACCAGCATACCCTTTTGCCTGGGCAGAAATTTGCGTGGCTTCGCTAATAATCAAACCGGCACTGGCACGTTGGCGATAGTATTCCGCCATCAACGGGGTAGGGATGTCACCCGGTTCAATACTGCGCAGACGCGTCAGCGGTGCCATAAAAATACGGTTTGCCGCCGTGATCGCGCCCACTTTCAGTGGGGAATACAGTTTTTCAGATGACATAAAGGCTCCCGGTCGTCTGGTGATAAAAAATGCCTGCTAAACGGCAGGCGTCGCAATAATGGTTTTTACATGTGCCAGCGCGTTTTCCAGTGGCTCGGAATTGCGCGAAATTTTGGCCTGCAGATTCGCACCCAGCCATAGTGCGTAAAGCACTTGTGCCTGTTGCAGCGGTTCGCCACAAAAGGTTAAACAATGGCTATCACGGCCATTTTCCAGCGCCTGCGAGAGCAGAACGATCACGCCGCGAGCGCCTTTATCCATCGCGCTACGCATATCTTCTGACAGATCGCACACTTCGGCAGAGAGTTTTACTGTCAGGCAACCACTGATGGTTCCATGTTGGCAAAACTGGTTCAGTGTTTGCTGGTAATAAGCCAGTATGCGGTCGCGGTAGTTACCTTCGCCGGATTGCAGCAACTCAGTCAGTCGCTGGTGATATGCGGCGTAATGGCGCTCAAGCATGGCAACGCCAAACGCTTCTTTAGAGCGAAAGTAGTGATAGAAGGACCCTTTCGGCACTTCAGCAGTTTTTAGTAATTCGCTTAGCCCCATCCCGGTGAATCCACGTTGCAGGCAAAGTTGCTCGCCCGTCGCCAGGAGATGTTCGCGAGTATCATGTTCGGTGTGTTTGTTCATGCGCTGGAGTGTAGTAGACCAGTCGGTCTAGTGCAAGCAAAGTTGCTACTTTGGGTATTAAGAGCTTCAATAGTGGTAATAATCTTATCTGAGGAGGGCGAGGTGGCGGAGCAATTAGAGTTCTTTCCCGTCCAGAGCCCGTGCCGGGGAATTTGCCAGTCTGACGAACGCGGATTTTGTCGCGGCTGCTTTCGCAGTCGGGATGAGCGTTTTAACTGGAATAAAATGAGCGATGGCGAAAAACAAGAGGTACTGCGCCTTTGTCGGCAGCGATTAATGCGCAAATTACGTGCAAATAAGCCAGCGTCATCAGACGAACCGGAGCAACCATCACTCTTTTGAGCCTAATCTTGCGTATACTCCTCTCATATCTGATAAGAGGAAGCGATTATGGTTCAGCGTATTACTATTGCGCCGCAAGGCCCGGAGTTTTCCCGTTTTGTGATGGGCTACTGGCGATTGATGGACTGGAATATGTCCGCCCGCCAGCTGGTCAGTTTTATTGAAGAGCATCTGGATCTCGGCGTGACCACCGTGGACCATGCTGATATTTATGGTGGCTATCAGTGCGAAGCGGCGTTTGGCGAGGCGCTGAAACTGGCTCCTCACCTGCGTGAACGGATGGAAATCGTCAGTAAATGCGGTATCGCGACGACCGCGCGTGAAGAAAACGTCATTGGTCATTACATCACTGACCGCGATCACATCATTAAGAGCGCCGAACAGTCGCTGATTAACCTTGCGACCGATCATCTGGATCTGCTGTTAATCCACCGACCAGACCCGTTAATGGATGCCGATGAAGTGGCGGACGCGTTTAAACATCTGCATCAGAGCGGCAAAGTGCGCCATTTTGGCGTATCCAACTTCACGCCCGCGCAATTTGCCCTGTTGCAATCACGCCTGCCGTTTACCCTTGCCACTAATCAGGTGGAAATATCCCCGGTGCATCAGCCGTTACTGCTGGATGGTACGCTCGACCAACTGCAACAACTGCGTGTTCGTCCGATGGCGTGGTCCTGCCTTGGTGGTGGTCGTCTGTTTAATGATGATTATTTCCAGCCGCTGCGTGATGAACTGGCTGTGGTGGCGGAGGAGTTAAACGCGGGCTCGATTGAACAGGTGGTTTACGCCTGGGTATTACGTTTACCGTCGCAGCCGCTGCCAATTATCGGCTCAGGTAAAATTGAGCGCGTACGGGCAGCTGTCGAAGCAGAAACACTGAAAATGACCCGTCAACAATGGTTTCGTATCCGTAAAGCGGCACTGGGTTACGACGTACCGTAAGCGCTTTTAGGAATAGCCGCCGTTCAAAAATGTGTCACTGGTTTACACTTATTCAGGAATGCACAATGAACGGAGGTCCTATGAAACGTTTTAGTCTGGCCATTCTGGCGCTGGTTGTTGCGACCGGCGCACAAGCTGCCAGTGAAAAAGTCGAGATGAACCTCGTCACGTCGCAAGGGGTTGGGCAGTCAATTGGTAGCGTTACCATTACTGAAACCGATAAAGGTCTGGAATTTTCGCCCGATCTGAAAGCATTACCTCCCGGTGAACATGGCTTCCATATTCATGCAAAAGGAAGCTGCCAGCCAGCCACCAAAGATGGCAAAGCCAGCGCCGCGGAATCCGCAGGTGGGCATCTTGATCCACAAAATACCGGTAAACATGAAGGGCCAGAAGGTGCCGGGCATTTAGGCGATCTGCCTGCACTGGTCGTCAATAATGACGGCAAAGCCACCGATGCCGTCATCGCGCCTCGTCTGAAATCACTGGATGAAATCAAAGACAAAGCACTGATGGTCCACGTTGGCGGCGATAATATGTCCGATCAACCTAAACCGCTGGGTGGTGGCGGTGAACGCTATGCCTGTGGTGTAATTAAGTAATTAAGAGGCCAGCGTACCTTGCGGCGGTGCTTGCTCAAGTTGCGAAAGCGAGCAGTACAGCCGCCAGACAATTGCCGCCAGCTCACGGGCGGCAGGTTGATGATGACGGGCAAGGCTGTCGCAAATCCGCTGTAATTCTTCAAGTGTGGCCGCCAGTGATTTTTGCTGAACGCCACGCTCACTCATCACTCCCCGCAACAGTGAAATACAGTTATCCCGTACTCGTGATAACGGATCGGAACGCGATTCCCAGTCGCGCAATTGCCAGACAACATGAGAACAGTTCAGCAGCACTACACCCCAGCGTAATAACCAACGGCGAGCCAGCGCATCCTGGCTGTTACTCAACTGACTGACGTGATGATAAGTGAGCGATTCAAATTCGCTTTCACTCAGTGTTGGATGGCGGCTTAGTTGATCGACAAAATCCCGGCGCAGCGCGCGTATATGGCGACGGCTTTTACGAGCATCCGATCCTGGACGCAAAATGGCGAACGCTAACCACGCCAGCGCAACGCCAACGATTTTTGCCAGATTATCGTTAAGAAAATCAGCAAAATCATACACCGGGGGATTAGTGACAGCGATAAACGAACCCATAAAAACAATCAGTTGCCCCCACAGTGCGGCAAATTTGGGCATCTGCAATTTAAGAAGCTGCATTGTCGCCAGCAGTGGAAAGAGAAACAGTAAAAATTGCCACAGATCGCTAATCTGGACCATCAGGCCAAATTTGACCACAAAGCTGAATAGCGAAAGTAACACCAGCGTACGCATCAGCAGTGACAACGACTTAAACGGTGCTGCGACGGCGGAGTAGAGTACGCAGCTAATTGCTGCCAGCGTTAATGCATTGGCACCGGCATCCCATTGCGAAGCAATACTCCATGTGCCAATCATCATCAACGTACAAAATGTACGCAGTCCGCTCCACATAGCTTCGGCGTTATCGGTATGACGAGCCAGGCCGGATGTCCATGGGAGTCTGGCATGATCATCTACACCGCTTTGCAGACGATGTAATTCCTGACTACTTTGCAGATATAGGCGGCAAAAATAACGTAGTCGCTGCCAGAAGGCGACGTGCCGATAGTCGGCGACGTTGGTCGGGCGTAGTGGGGCGATAATACGTGCGACGGTGTAAATATCTGTTTGCGAACTGGCGAGCGCCGTTAGCAACTGTTCGAGAATTTCTCGTGTGGCACATGGCGGTGAGGGCCAGTTGAGCAACATACGTCGCAGGCTGGAGATGACACTGGTCATACGTAATTGCTGGTGGAGTAGCGCATTAAGGCGCGCGTTTTGCTGGCGAAAACGATAGTGGCTCCAGAAAGCCTGGATACGCAGCAAATTCATGGTCAGTATCTGCCCAATCACCCCCTCATGTGCTGCACGAATGGCATCGGTTGTTTCTGGCTGCCAGAGTAAACTGGCATGTTCCAGTAATCGGGCGTGCATGTTTTTCAATGCGGTTAAAAGGGCAGTAGCATCGGAACTGCTCGGCAGGATCATCATCATCATGCCGCCGCACAAAATACCGACAATCACCTCGCAAACGCGCGCCTGAGCGATATCCCACAGCTGGCTGGCCTCAGTAATATTAACCATCGGAAAGGCGATGATGGCAGCCGTGTAGCCCGCCAGTTGAAATGCATACGCGACATTATTCGTGAAGTGCGCACAGGCCCAGGTACAAAAGCCAAGCCACGCCGCCATGCTCAAAAGAAAAAACCACGGCTCATTGAGCGTATGTCCGGCAAGAAGCAGTGCCGCAATGGCTCCGAGCAAACTGCCAGCGATGCGTCCGAGGCTTTTGCTGATGACACCGCCAACGGTGGGAAAGCTAACCACGGCAGCCGAGGTCATCGCCCAATAGGGTTCATCCAGATTTAAATAATAGGCAACCGTCAGCGCCAGACACATGGCAATGGTATTGCGTAACGCATAACGCCATTGCGCCAGCGTGGCCCTGAACCAGGGCAAATTGCGCAAGGACCATGACGATGCGTTCATTATTGACCTACGGCAATGCTACAGGTGGTGCCCGACACCAGCGTGACATCGCCTGGGACTTTATCCAGCGCAAAGCGGACGGGAACGCGTTGGGCGAGGCGAACCCAGGGGACGTTAGGTTTCACATCCGGAATAAGGCTTGAGTCACTTTCAACGCTCTGATCATAAATAGCCCGACCGATACTGGAAACGTGACCCTGTAACGTTTTGTTATCCCTATAGAGGGTTATTTGTGCTGGTGCACCTTCGCGGATATGGCGCAACTTGGTTTCTTCAAAATAACCAATGACGTAAAACGAGTGGCTATCGACAAGAGCAAACAGCGGTTTCCCGGTGTCAGCGTAATCGCCGATGCGGGTAGTGAGGTTAGTCACCCATCCACTCACCGGGGCGCGAATTTTCGTTTGCGCCAGTTGCCATTGTGCCTGTTTCAGCGTCGCCTGTGCGGCATCAACACTGGCCTGCATCGCTTTAACATTGAGGTTAGCGGTATCGAGTTCTTCGGCAGAAATAAAATTTTGTGAGAGATGACGACGACGATTCGCTTCGTTATTGGCTTTTGCGAGGTCAGATTGCGCTTTCGTCAGCTGAGCCTGTGCGTTCAGCTCGGCGATCTGAAAGGGCGTTTTATCGATCGTGAGCAGAAGATCCCCCGCGTTAACCAGTTGGTTGTCTTTTATATTCAGCTCAACAATACGTCCCGACACCTGAGGGGTGATAGAAACCTGTTCAGCGCGTATTTTCCCGTCGCGTGTCCACGGAGATTGCATGTAATAATTCCACAGCCACCATCCGGCAAGAACCGCAACTACCGCTACAATGATTGTTGAGAAATACGTAATTGTTTTAATTGACATAGTTACCACGCAATCAGTATTGCCAGGGCAAGGCAAACGCAAATCGCAAACAGCGATAAATCCATTAACAAGGGATGCCAGATGTCACCGGCGTAGATCCAGCCACGAAGCAGGCGGTGTACGACAAGCCAGATGACGAATCCAAACGCGAAGGCTTTGAAAAACGGAGGAAAGTAGACGGACGCACCGAACACCAGATCTTGTAAGGGCAATCCTGTTGCATTGAGCATAAACTTCACAAAGTAGATTCCTTTACGACCGAATATATTGCGTTAGATTAATAAATATTCTTTAAGTGCGAAAAATTTACGCGCAATTTCTGAAAAATATGTCTGACGGTAACCAAATGCAGCAATACATTTGTTTTAGCAATACAATTGCTGCACACTATTCTAAAAGCCGCATAATATCTTAGCAAGCTAATTATAAGGAGATGAAATTGGAATCGCCACTAGGTTCTGATCTGGCACGGTTGGTGCGCATATGGCGTGCTCTGATAGACCATCGCCTGAAACCGCTGGAGTTAACACAAACCCATTGGGTTACGTTACACAATATCCATCAGTTACCTCCAGACCAGTCGCAAATTCAACTGGCAAAAGCGATTGGCATCGAGCAGCCATCACTGGTCCGTACTCTGGACCAACTGGAAGAAAAAGGGTTAATTTCGCGTCAAACTTGTGCCAGCGATCGTCGGGCTAAACGTATTAAACTGACGGAAAAGGCAGAGCCGCTGATCAGCGAAATGGAAGCTGTTATTAACAAAACCCGCGCGGAAATTTTACATGGCATCTCCGCAGAGGAACTGGAACAACTGATTAAGCTCATCGCAAAACTTGAGCATAATATCATTGAGTTACAGGCCAAAGGGTGAAATGAAGGGGGCGTGTGGTCAGTAACCTGACCACACGCAAACTTA
>OMCT01001106.1_pt1 | contig 17346 bp, 18 predicted proteins | sample 1674301 | NCBI WGS metagenome assembly OMCT01 (sample SAMEA103958158, study PRJEB25191) | human gut metagenome
CAAAATGATATGTTATAACGGATTAAAAGAGTATCCTCCAGATTATGCCTTTCCTGCGGAGTAAGGTACAGCAGAAGTTTCTCTGCGCTACCGAGATCGGATATATATACCAATGGAGTTGGCGCACTCCAATACGGCTTTTCTCCGGTCTTATGGTCTGGCGAGAAAATATAAAAGGACGCTATGCGTATTGCTGATGTTTTCGGAGTCTCCATCCAGAGGTGGAAAATTATTCTATAACCGAAATTGTTCCAGTAATTCTCCCATTTGAGACAGAAAGTCTTCTCACTTCCATCAGCAAGTGTGAATTTTTCACCGTTTAGGATAGCTTGCTTGTCCATTGCCGTTTACTTTTTGTTACCGAATATGGTTTTGAGAACTGCATTGCCGATTTTCTTTTCAAGACCGCTGCGGGTCATCGGTATGCCGGTTGCACGCGAGATGTTTTGCTTAATCTTGGAAACGCCCAGTGCGCGTTTCCAAGAAAAAGACATGCCGGGTATTTTCATAGCTTAGTCGATATTCCAGTAAGCATCAGGGTCTCCATCGAACACTTCATCGATGGTATCGTCATCGTAGCCCTCGACATCCTGGGCGTATGAGCCGTTGTACCTTTCATAGGTACGCTCATCTTCTTCGTAGTAGTCGTCTTCGTAATTTGACATGGCGTTTTTATTATTAAGTTGTTTGTTTGATTCTATATATCCAGTGTTGGAAAGGTTAACAAAAGCCTCGTATTTTTTTTCAAACAGCGAGATCTGAATAAGATTCTACTGTTTCTACGGCCTTGATTTGGCTTCGGTCGTGTCCGATGTGCCACTTGCCACAATACTCACATTTGTAGGCTGTCATGGCATATATATCATCCGGATTGCAAAGCATGTATTGGGCGCAAGCCTCCATTGCTTCTTCATAAGTGTCGTAAGCAGTCTTACTGCGGAGAACACGCTTCCCATTTTTCTGCTTAACCACCTTCCAATGGGTGCCGGGAGCGCGAAGCTGGGCATCATATTCAGCGAAGGTGCGATGATAAAGGCTGAAGGATGTGGCTCGGCGAACGCTCTGACGATATCTATTGGTACTTTTGTCATGGCTTCCCATTGATTGATGCACTGCCTGGGCAGCTCTTTTCTCCACAATTCGTCTTACGAGACGAGAAGTGCCGGCATCCTCCATATCGGCATACATTATCTCTCTGTTGATACGACGTATCTTCTCCCGAGACAGACGGCGACTAAGTGGAGCATACCGCTCTGTCATTCCTTGATCAGCCATCCGCTTGCGGATTTTTCTGATTGCCGGTTCTTCCATGCGACGACATAAAGCATTTAACATCTTCTTGACGGTGTATTTGAGGCCATCGATGAAGCTTTCTCCAGCCATAGCGTAGTCACGACACTTCGAGAGTATGATTTTAAGCTGTTTGGGGAACTCATTGTCACGCAGGGCTTCCGATATGGTCGTGAAATCATCATTGATGCTTCTTTCATCGAGATGACCATAGTTCGTAAGCATCTTCAGCCAGCGGTTGAACATGAACGAGAGTGTTGAAAACTGGCTGTCGAAATTCTCAGCCTTAACGAAAGTGGGTCGGATTGCTGTTGAGCACATATTCAAAAGTTTTAGTTGGATTCTGTTATGATTCCAGATAACACAATCCTCGCTGAGGTTAACATCTGTATGCAGAAAACCCTTGCAAAATTTGCAAGGGCAATCTGTGGCTCGTATATGTTAATCTATGATTTCACCATCTTTTATCAGGAGTTGGGGCGAATCGTCCTGTCGGTCGCATAGACGCTCAAGTTTCCTTACGATCCATTCGTCATCCGAGGATTTATGCCGGGCAAGTACGGCTTTTGCCTCGTCAAACCTACGGGATTCCCGGAGTAGTTCGGAATGGAAAAGCTCATAGTCGGGAGTGCTGTCGATGTTTTGAAGAAGGTCCCCGATAATCGAGAGAAACATCTCTTTTTCCTCATCTGAAGGAGGGAAAGCAACTGTTTCAGGATAACGCCGGAAGCAATCATTATAACTCATGAAGAACTCATGGTTAAGAACCCAACGTTGCATATCTGTCAAGTTTTCATTGCTCAACTGCTCATAGGCAAGTTTGAGATCTCCATAATTGAGTTTGCCAAGTTCCATCGACCAAGAATTGATATCCTCGTCATATTTGGATTCACATTGGTCAAGGAAATAATATTTTCCACATTCGGGGCATCGCTGAATGGGCGATACTTGAGGGAGCATAGGATAATCACGGCGAGTGTCAGTCCATACCGTAGCACGGCATGTGTTACCGCTCATGAGGCTCATAACCTCTTTCTTCCCGCCGCAATGAGGGCAGGTAAGAATATTTGCTGGTCCTGGTTGCATGGTTTATTGAATTTGTTACGATTCAATATACCATCAAGTCAGGGAAGGTAAACAATTGCTTAATCCAGAATGTCTAAAAGTTTCTGATATGGATTGCCAAATTCGTTCAAACGGCCTTTGCCGAATTTCTCATTCAGTTCCTTCAGTACCTTCACTGCATCGCCTTTCTTGTGAAGTTTAAGATATGCCTGAGTAAGAATCCATCCGGCTTCACGCATTTCTTCATCGTCGGCAGCTTGGTTATAGTTTGTCTCAAGCTCCGTCAGTTTTGCTTTAATCTGCTCGTTGGTCGCGGTATTCACATCAAAACGGTACGAGCACACATAAGAGGATTGCTGCAGCTGCCGATATGGAATAAATCCAAGGTTTAATCGAGAATCGTTTCTTATGTTGAAGAATAACAGGCGTTTCCTGTCGAGGCACAGATGCTGCCGCAAGGCGATATTCTTCAGTGTCAGCACACATATCGGCACAAATTCGTTCATCAGCATATTCCGGGCCTCTTACAATTTCATCGAAATCTTCTTCCGAAATTTTGCTCATGGCATATTCGAAGTCGGCGTTATCCTGTTCAGCCTCCTTGATAAGACCATCGACTATCATAGAATCGAGCATCGTTTTCAAATCTTTCTCTTTCATAATCGTATCGTCTTAACCAATTATACCTAATCTGCGAACGCTGTTCATCACACGCTCTTTCAGTTTATCAAAGCAACGTTTCTTTGTCACTTTCGCAGTGTCCTGACTTGAGTAATTCATCGCCTCTGCGATCATCTTCATTGACAGCCCCTCATAATAGAAGAATTTCAGAACCTTATTGCAGGGTTCGGGAATGTAGCTCAGCTCTCGGGCGAGAACTTCGTTCAATTCTGGATCATGATAGATGTCTGGCTCTTCATCTTGCATTCTCTTACGTTCTACCTCCATTTCAAGCGGGTTAAACTTTTCGTCGTCATCGCCGAATTTAAACGTATCCAATGAAGATGTCCTGATGCCTCTTGTCGAGATATTGTTAGCCTTGAATAGACCGATTTTGAAGATGTAAGCCTTCCATTTCGTATTCTTTTCAACTCTGCCACTGAGAATATTGGTGCGGACATCAATCCATACATCGTGGTATAAATCCTCGATGGTATCTGCGCTTAAATCTGAGTATCGAGAACGCAACAAGTTTATGAAGGGCCGATAAAGTTCTTCATAATACTGTCTCACTATGCCGGTATATTCGTTTTCCATTGGGGGCTACTAATCGTAAGATACCTAAAGTCAAAGTCGAAACGCAATTATCCCCCGCGCGTAAGCCCTCTCATTTTTTGAGGCCGCAGGGGTGAAACGGCTATCGGCGGGGACGGGGCTTCACAAAAGCCTCGGCCCCTCCCCGCCGATAGATGATTCACCCCGACCAAAAGGTAACTTAGTCCAAGGCAATACAAAAAAGGAGACCGAAGTCTCCCTGAGATTTACTAATTTTGTATTGCAACATGACAAAACATTTAACCTCAGCACAAAGGTACCACCTTTTCGTGGAACACCAAAATCGCGGCACTCGCAAAGAGAAGACGCAGAAAGAGATTGCGGCAGAAATCGGGAAACATCCTTCAACCGTCTGTCGCGAGTACAAACGTAATGCAACTGCACGCGGTGGCTATAATGACACCAAAGCGCAGGCTATGGCTGAAGAACGACGCAGTCACGGAGAGCCGCACAATAAGACGCCCCGGCTGTTGCTATGGCGCATAGAACAGTGGATTAAGGAGGAGCAATGGTCTCCGGCGCAGATTGTAGGCACTCTGGTCAAAGAAGGGACACGCATATCTAAACAGACAATCTACAACTACATCCATGCCGACCAAAGCGGCGAGCTGCTTGCCAATACCCGGCACAAAGGCAAGTATAACCGCAAAACAAAAAAGGAGCCTAAGCCGACCAAGGCCTCCAATATCCCCAACCGCACCAGCATTCACGACAGACCAAAAGAAGCCGATGGCTCGCGTTTCGGTGACTGGGAGATGGATCTTATAATCGGCAAGAACGGATACGGCGCAATTCTTGTCCTGGCTGAAAGGAACACCTCATACTGCATAATTGAAAAGCTGACTCACGGAAAGAACGCCAAAGAGATAGCTAAAGCCGTAATCAGACTGCTCTATGCGTATCGACTCACAGGAGTTTTGACAATCACCACTGACAATGGCAGTGAGTTCTCAGCTCATCAACTGATAACCAAAGGTCTCAAAGGTGTGGTCGTCTATTTTGCCGATTCATACTGCTCATGGCAGAAAGGCCTGGTCGAGTATACCAATAAACTTATTCGGCAGTATATCCCTAAAGGAACTGATTTCTCGACTATTACCACGGGATTCATCAAAAAAATCCAAACCAAGTTAAATCGAAGACCTCGTGAGAAACTGAACTTTTCAACCCCGACTGTCGAATTTTTCAAACATTTTCGCTAATATTGCATTTGCCCTTGGACTCTGCACTAATCGTAAGATACTGCAAAATTACGAAATTTCTGCCAATAATTACCTGTAGCCACGGAAAATATAGCTAACTTTGTAGTCTTAATAAATCAATCATGACAACAACGCTTGTAGTTCTTCTTATAATTACACTCGCTGCTCTTATATTCCTTCCATTTTCGAAAGCGTTAATGAAGGACAGACAGGAACTCGAGAGTAATCCTATGGAGCAAAAATTCAACATACTGATTTCACGCATCAACAAACTTCTCATGGGAGGAGCTGGTGAAATCATAAAAACCTCCGATTCTCGACAAGTGAATCTCTTCGATGAGAATCATGCCAATATGATAATCCGGTTTTATTACAGCACCGGAACTTTGTCTATTGAACTGAAATATAAATATTTTCAGGTTGAGCTGGTGAAGAAGATGGAATTTCATGATATGCGCCATGCAGAATCATTTCGCCAGACAGATGTCGCTAACCACTTTGCAGAAGAAGCCAGTGCAGCAATTGCAGCCCATCAAGCCAAAGTCGGAGCCCAGATGGGCATGAAGAATCCGACAGGTGATTTCATTTTCTCAAAGAATGAAACAGAGAGCGATGATTCAGATGGCATCGGGATGATCAGAAAGATGTATGATGAATTTTCTCATCAGCAAAAGGTAGCGCTAGTAAATCTGGTTCGCGAAGTATACACGGCTGATAACAGTGACTCAGCATTCCGAAACCATCCAATGCTTAATAATACCTTGCTAAGCCTTCAGGTAAATCTCAGCGAAGCCGACTCGGCATGGGCATCGTCCGGTCGACAGGGCGTCATATCTGCACTGCAAAAGAATGAAGATGGGAAGCTCCCGATTATCCTCACTGTTATTTTCCCTTTCCTTCAAGGCATGACCGAAAGACGAGCTGAGGCATTCATGGAAATAATGGCGGCATGTGGTTATCCGGAGGACGAGGTTAACAACGAAGCCGAGAAGATGATACTTATGATGCAAATGTTCTCCCCGTCATGAAGTGCTTGGTGTCCATCATATTGATTTTTCTTGCTGTTATTCCGGCAATGGGCAAAACCAGGTTGCTGACAGTAACAGTAGCAGACTACGCACCGGAATCTGGATGGGCACATATCAATGCGAATAATGATAAAGAGATAGTTCTCCAGCAATTTCAGTCAATCGCATCGATTACTTCATTATCTGAGAGTCAGGCTACATACCGCAATATTCTGAAACACCTGTCAACGCTTGAAAGGGACGTATCCAAAGGAGATACTGTTATAGTTCATTTTTCCGGTCACGGTCAGCAGATTGTCGCGTTGAATGATTCAGACGAACCGGACGGTCTTGATGAAGCTTTGGTTCCTTTTGACGCGGCGAAGAACAAATCTGCAAAGTATGATGGTCGCAATCACCTTAGGGATAATGTGTTTGGACGACACCTCGACCAACTCCGCCGCACCGTCGGACCACAGGGTCTTGTCATTGCCATCATCGATGCGTGTCACAGCGATTCCATGAACAAGGGTGCTGAAGCATCGGACGATGATGTCGTGCGCGGCACTTATGAAATCTTTGGTCTGACCGACGATGAATTTGCCACATACCGCAGCCGGTACCGCAATCAGGAGACGGCACCTTTAGATGAAAGTCCGGATGCTTCCCCAATAGTGATAGTCAGTGCTTGCCGGTCAGACCAAATGAACCACGAGATCAAAGTCGATGGGAAAGGTTATGGATCTCTGACATATTATTTTATTGAGACCGTAGGAACTATAGGTATTCATGATACAAAGGAATTCCTCGACCAATTGTATACTTCAATGTCAAATGACAAGACATTGAAATTTCATGGTCAATTGCCACTGATCAGAAATACGATTGGTTGGCTAGCTCCGGAGAAAGAAATCGTCTCACGGCCCCAGCCTAAAGAAGACTCATCTGATGAAGATATGTCATCAATCACTTGGGTTTATGTGCTACTTGGCTCCGTCATATTAATTCTGATTATCGGCCTGATATGGAAAAGGATGAAGAAATAGATGATGAGCTGTTCAAGCCCTCTCGAGTGTTGTACGTATTCTTATTCATACTATACGCAGTATGGATATGGAATATTTTTGGCTATTTGAAATATTGCTTTGTCTTCGGATTCGATGAGTTCAAGAGTCTTGACACTTTCGGATGGGGCTCCGGAGCACTTGTCTTGATTATTTCTGTAGTTGCCTTTTACTCAATAATCAAAACTCTTCGCGGAGACAATGATTGTATCACATCACTCAAATGGGCTATTATATATGGCTTGATTTATAGTCTCATTGATCCGACAAGGGTGCAGGTCCCGTCTTATAACTTGGGAATCAGATTGACTGTTTATGCAATTAAGCCGGCGTTTTATCTCGCTTTCTACCTGTATCTCTGTTTCAGCAAGAGCATAAAAACTCGCTATCCCAAACAGGAACGATGTTTCGGAAAGTCCGGTTGGGGCTGGATTGGACTCACTGCGGCACTGCTCGGAATGGGCGTTTGGGAAGGCTTAAAGGAGCATAACATTAATCAATATTGCAAACCTGTTGATATTGAACAATTGAAATTATATCCCGGAGAACAAACCGACGGCATTGTAATCTTTAAGGATAATGGACAATGGGAAAAATGGGAAGCAGATTCCCTTTCCATTGAGTATGATGATATTATATTATTCCCATCGCTTCATTCCGAAGATTCCACGAGGCAAATCTTCTTGTTGACGGGCAGATGCGACAAACTTACTGAGAGGCTTCACAACTCAATCATAGTTCAGGCTTTGGGACGCATCAAACACCCATTGACAGAAACGGCTCATCTTGACAGCATAATTAACGGGAATCAGGTATATGCGACATGCTTTCAGGCTCTTTCCGATTCCATCAGTTCCTCCTATACCGTCCTCTCAATTTCAGAAGGAGAAAATGCCAAAGGAGCCGTCTTCATGATATTCGAAGCCCAGGATAATGGACTAAAAGCGGCACAGAGTCTGGCAGAAAGCATTATATTCAATCTTTCAAACCGGCTACCTAAGAAGACTGTAAACAAGGAAAGCAGCAATGACCATAAGGACGAGGTAAGCGAAAGGATTAAAAATGGCAACAATAATCCACGGGCCAACCTTTTTAGTCGCACCAACAAAAGCCTGACCCCATGTCAACCTCTCTGTATAATGCTGCTGAAGCACAATGAAAGAGAAAAGACACAGGACAAGCAGAACTACATATCCTATTAATGACGCGACGCTCATATCAATTACAAAGTTATGAAAAAAGGGCAAGATGACAAAATCTCGGCATGGAGCAGGTTTAAGTTCAGCAAATTCTTTGCGAACTTATACTATTTTTTTCTCCTACACCTCCATATCATACTGGGGATATTGGGCTTTGCAGCCAGCATAGCAATAATACTCTTTTTTGCAGAACTGATTTTCCCGAAATATGTACATCTTTTCAATTATTCTTTAACTGAGAAGACATTTGATGAACTTGTTAAGGAGAAGCGTTACCATGCTGCAATATCATTCATGGAATTTAAGAAGGATGTGGTCGATGAGTCTGATAACTTCTATGAATTCCGTTATGAAATGGCGGACTGCTATATTAAAACCGGAGATTATCCAAAAGCGCTGGAGCAATACAGGCTTCTTCGTCAGCATATCAGCCAAAAGTTAAAAGAAGATTCCCCAAAACTGTCACGAGAAGAACTTGATTTGATAAATCAGTTCATTGATATGGGCATCTCAAAGGAAGAGTTTCGCATCTATATGCTGATGGGCGACAAATCCAACATTTCAAAGAAATATCGTGAACTGAAAAAGAAGCAGAGCAGGCTTGATTTCGATAAAGTTCAGAACTGGCTGTCGGAGCAATCAGAGGATTTTGAAGACAAGTTTGGCGATTTCGATATTATTGACGGATTCACGCTTGAATTGATTCAAGGAGCATATAGCGAGAATCCAACAGACGGATTGCGTCAGATGGAAGATTACACCATAAAGGTCGGAAATTCCGAAAAGTATAATCCTGTTTACAAGCTCAAGTGTCTCAACATTCTGATCGGAATGCTTCTGGAGCAAGGACGAACTGTCAACGCCCGGCATTTTCTGGAGTATGCCCTTCAGGAAGTGGATGCACTTGAATATAACTCTATAATTTTCAGCCAACTTGGCGACATTTCCGATTATTGCTATCAGTTGAATGACAACTTTAATGGTCGCCGGCTGCTTAAAAAATACCTTTCAGTTATAGAGGATGAGTATGAGAAGGGAGATATTGGTTATTTGTCGGCACATTCCAAAGAATTAAAGCTTCTTCTGAAGGATGAAGAATGGGATAAACTGGAGGATAAAGCGGATGAAATCAGTGAGTCGTTGCGCAAACAGATTATCAATAACTTCACCGGCATGACTGCCGCTCAAAGAGAATACTTCATCGCTCAGTTCAAGCCTATTTTCGATTTCGTAAATATGGCTGTTGAGATTCACCCTTCGGAGAAACTGTTAAGAACTGCTTTCGATAACAATATGTTCATCAAAGGATTGCTCCTGCGTTCCGAGCAATCTGTGGCAAATGCCATTGATGCTATGGGAGATAAAGAATTGTCTTCCCGGTATCGCAAATTTGTTTCTCTATCTCAGGAACTGACAGCTCGTGAGTACATCTCCGGACCTGGTAATGCCTTCCGAAAGAAACAGCTTCGCGACAGCATCGATGCGCTCGAGACCGGTATTGCGGCTAAAAGTATGGAATTCCGACGTTCCAATGCTAATCTTCCGACTCTATCTGATATAAGGAAGGCATTAAGTGATGGAGAATATATGCTTCAGATTGTGGAGGGTGAAAAGAGTTATTATGCCCTGATGCTCAACCATAAAGGAAATATCGCTTATAATCATATTGCCTCTAAAGCTGAGATGTCTAAATATGTCGGCGATATGGGCGGACTTTATGCCGAAGCTTCAATTCCCCATGCCATTTTAGGGGAAGCCCTTGCGAATTTGAATGGAGCAACTGTGTTCTATTCAACAACCGATTTGTTTAATCAGGTCGCTATCCCTGCTTTATGCTGGGACGATAATGGTCTGGCTCTTTGTGACATTGCGAAATTCAGACTGTTGGGCAGCCCGGCTGACATAATACGAATAAAGGAATCCGAGCACGACTTCAATCTTACTGCAAAGAACACTTTGCTATGGGGTGGCATCCAATATGGAGACTCTATTTCGACCGATGATTCCAATACATTGCGGGCAATCGAGCGTGGAGAGGACTTGTATTATCTGCGCGGTTCAGAGGAAGAGGTTTTGAATATCAAAAATGCCCTGTATGCCAAAGGTTACAAGGCATATGCCTATACCGGGACGAATGCAACCGAGAAATCCTTTACTGGCAGAAGTGGTAAAAAGGACTATATCCTCCATATCTCGACTCATGGATTCTTCCATGATGATCAGGCGTTTGTCAATCCCATGCAAAATTGCGGTCTGCTATTTGCAAATTCACAATCGGCATGGAAATCCGAAACACCGCCCTCTAATCTCAACCAATCAGATGGTATTCTGCGGGCGGGTGAAATCTCCAATATGAATCTTAACGGATGCCGATTAGTCGTGCTTAGTGCCTGCCAAACCGGCTTGGGATATAGCGATAACTCAGAAGGTGTTTATGGCCTTCAGCGAGCATTCAAACTCGCTGGAGCCGAAAACGTCCTGATGAGTCTTTGGAAAGTTGATGACCAGGCCACCGCCAAACTGATGGTTGCGTTCTACAATCACCTTATCGCCGGCCAGCAACCCGAAGAGGCCCTCATTTCAGCCCGTAACGAACTCCGCCGAGCAGGAGCCAGCCCATCCCAGTGGGGAGCCTTCATCCTCCTCAATTAGAACATAGTACGAAGAATGTTCCGGCAATTACCAATGGAGTTAGAATTTGCGTAAAGTAATAACGAAATGAATGCAATCTCAAAGGAAAATTATTTGAGTAAATTCCACTCAATATCGAAGCAATGATAAAATCCAATGGCACCTGCCACCAATGATTGCAGTAAATGAAAGCAAAAACGGTAAGTATAACAAATGCCACAATAAGGATAATACTGTATGTAGACAGCCATACCCCTGTCCTAAGTTCTTCCCTTCTTGTCCGATAGGAAAACCTTCCTGGATCAGGGACTTCATAATGAGTTCTATGAGTCACAGGATCTTGCACCATATTTTCACGACTAAATGCGTGAGAAATAAGATTGGTCAGATTGACAACTAAGATTAGTGTCAATCCATACATGAGCATCCAAAGATATGTAAAGTCCATGTTTTATTGTTTTGAAAGGTGACGTATTATTGAGTTCGCTTTCAGCAGAGTTTCATCCGAAATGGCCGGATTCCTCTTGGCTCCTAAGCGCATCAATATGAAGTTATGCCGGTAACTTCCATTGAAATTCTTTGGGCCATTACAGAATGGATGTGGCTTCTTGCAAAAAGCTATATTGTACGGGATGAACGTATATACTTTTGAAAGACCTTGCTTATCAAGGTCTTCATATATCGCCAAGGCGTCTGAATAGCGCTGACAGTGCATTAACGCCCCAGCATATTCTATCAAGGGCACCGGTGTTGGGGTTGTTCTCGCCGTGTCCTCCGTTAATGCCAAAAGAACCAGATCCCTGCGATACTGCTTCTTAAACTTTATTACACACCATCCCCAGTAGAGAATAATCGCGCTCGCAATTATAGTTCCTGTCATAAGTAATTAATTTAATGATGATTATGATTGCTTAAAAACTGTAGAGTGATAGTATTTCTTAAACCATTCGCAAAATTTTTGTACTCCGACTTCTATTGGAGTAAAGTCTGGTAAATTTAAAGATTTTCTTGAATGTGTCATATTCGCAAAAGTCTGGTCAACATCACCTGCTGGGGCCTCAAGACTCTTAAATTTGCCTTTTATACCAAGACATCTCTCTATCATCATATAAAGCTCCCATACTGTATGGGGTGATGAATTCCCAATATTATAAATTGAGAATACCTCTCGATGGTTTTCCGAGTGCAAAATCATCAGGATTGCATTTACTACGTCATCAATATATGTAGTCAGCCCTTAAAAAGAAGCATTGGGCAGACTTCCTGATTGACGACTGTTCCAGGGCTTTGTGCCCTTGCGCTCGCAAAAGCCAACGACTGGCGATATTTTGCATAAGACATCGCGTGGAGGGCTGTTATTGCCTCCGACAATAGTCGGAACGTTGTAAAAATGGTCACAAAAAGAGCCCTCATGGCTCTTCTGAAGTTGAATGCGGCGGCGGCAAGCATGACGTTTATGGAGTCTACGAAGAGACCCTTGTAGAAGTTGCGTCCCAGACGGTTGTCTGATTTGAGATGCCCGATTACCGGTTCTATTCCGGCACGTTTACAGAAACGTTGATGTTTCTTGCGCTTCTGATATGGACTGTCTGTGGCCTTGGGCGTGCCGGGAATCTCTATCATGGTGCGCCCTGATTGCTTCTTTCCTCGATAGCCGCGGTCTCCGGCCAGAATTTTTATGGGATGCGGATATAGCCGGCCGACCTGCTCCAGAGCCGGATCTATGGTGTGTCCGTCATATTCGTTGCGGAAAGATTTCGCGCCGATGATAAGACCGCTCCATGTCCGTATGATCGACACTTTGTTGCCGAACTCATATTTGACCCGGTCTTTCCCTTTGGCTATGCAGACTACATCAGGCTCATGAAGCGAATAAATCTTGTGGCCGTCCAGTTTTTCGCCATTGATGAACATCAGTGATATCTTCAACCTTTCCCGCCATGGGCTGTCGGCATCAAGCAGGCGGTCAAGCTCGCGGCACAGCCGTCCGGCGATGGTTCGCAGCCTGCGGTCTGCCCGTGCCACGGCTTTTTTACTCTTTGCCCTGCCGCGGAACCGCATGACCCGCTTGAGTTCCTTCATCTCATTGCGGTAGGTCTGACGCAAAACCAGCCCCTCGGCCCGAGACACTTTCTGACACCAGTCCACAATCTTCACGAGCAGCTTGGCGTCGGTGGGAAAGGTGATGTTCTTCTCCTGCACCGTGGAGTCGATAAAAGCGGTCGTCTCCTGCTGTGGCCGTCGGCCTCGGCCTCTGTGGTGATTCTCGTCCTCGTCATTGACCCTTATGCTTTCCTTGATGATCAGCTCGATGCCTTCCTCGCCGACGCGGTGGCGAAAATGTACAAGTTCACTTGCCTCGCATGGGGGCTGTGCCGAAAACTGCGTCATTCCGCAGAAGTACTGATAATACGCATTCTCACGCCATTGCTCCACTATGCTCTCGTCAGACAGATTCCTGACATGCTTCAATATGAGCAACCCCACCATCACAGCCTCATCTCTATTTTCGCTATTTCTGCATGATTTTCGGGCGCTGATCCTCGATTTTAGGGCGCTAAACTCAGTTTTTTGTAAAAATCGCGGTTATAATCGCAAAAATTTGTACCTTAGCATATACCACCAATCTCGTTGACAGTTTGGAAAATATAGTGCGCCGCAACCTTATTGACATCCTTGTTTACCGCTATCCCGATGCTCTGATCAGCCATCGCAGCGCCAAAGAGATGCGCCCCACGGCCACCGGCGATTTTTTCCTCACCAACTCCACCACAAGGCGTGTGACAGACCTGCCGGGCATCATCCTCAATTTTGTCAAAGGTCCGAAGGCCACGAAGCATGATATTCCCTTTATGGGGATGCACATCTCAGGCGAACATCGGTATATGCTCGAAAATATGCAGTTATCGCGCAAATCGGGCGACGAATCGCGCGTGCTACCGCCGAATGTCATCGAAAATAAGCTTGAACAGATTCTCCTCACCGGCGGCGAGGACCGCCTTAACGAGTATCGCGACGAGCTCAGGGCCGTAGCCGACGAACTGGGGATGCACCAGGAATTCGCCAAAATCAACAACATCATTTCAGCACTGCTCTCCACCCACGATGCAAAAGTGCTGACCACCGATTCGGCAAAAGCCATTGCAGCCGGCAATCCGTTCGATGCCACAAGAGTAGAACTCTTTGAAGTGCTTTTTGAGGCAATTAAAGACCGCTATTTCATAATCCGCAACAACCGCAACACCGACGAGGAGTCGTTTCGTCTCTTCTCGTTCTTCGAGAGCTATTTTTCCAACTATATCGAGGGGACGGAGTTTGAAATCGACGAAGCAAAGGCCATAGTCGACTCAGGCATCCCCATGCCTCGGCGCGATGAGGACTCACACGACATCCTCGGCACCTTCAAGGTGCTCTCCAACCGTATGGAGATGATGAAGACGCCCACCTCGCCCAAAGAATTGTTCGCCATCCTGAGTCACCGGCACAGCATACTGCTTGAAGGGCGTCCGCAGATGAATCCCGGCATTTTCAAGGCGAAAAACAACCGCGCAGGGATGACCGAGTTTGTAGACCATCAGCTTGTCAAGGGCACACTGTCGCAGGGATTCAAATATTACGCCGCGCTGACCGACCCGTTCGCACGTGCTATTTTCATGATGTTCATGATCAGCGAGGTGCACCCGTTCAACGACGGTAACGGTCGTATAGCCCGCGTGATGATGAACGCCGAGTTTGTCCGCGCCGACCAAGCGCGCATCATTGTGCCGACCGTCTTCCGCGAAGACTATATCCTCGCACTGCGCAAGCTTACACGCCACCGCGACCCGATGGCTTACATCAACGTGATGACCAAACTGCATCAGTTCAGCGACAACCTCTATGGCACCGATTTTACCGAACTGAAAAACTACCTCGCCGCCTGCAACGCATACGAGGAGCCCTCGCAGGCAAAACTGCAGATTATCAGTCGGTCGGTCAAGTGATTAGCGGGAGAGGATGAAGGGGCAGGGGGAGGAGAGGGCCACGGGGGAGGAGGTCTGGAGGGTGTGGAGGGCAGCGACGGCGCTGTCGAGCGAATTGTAGGTGGCGGCGCCCACATAGTAGCGCTTGTCGCGGGGATCCTGGAAAAGCAGAGGAGCGGGCCAGCTGCCGGAATCTTTGAGGCGCGACATCACCGAGCGCGAGTTGAAAAGCTGCTTGAAGGTGGCGGCTACCACCGTATATTGCTGAGGCTTAGCGCCCTCTACATGGCGCACGTACATGCCGCGCAGAGGGATGCTGTCGCCGCGGTAGACGGTCTTGGGGATCGCCTCCTCGCGTTTCATGCCGGTGATCTCCTCGTCAGTGAGGGCGGCATCGCGCTTCTCCTTAGCTATCTGATAGGCTTTGGCATAGTTGGCCTCGGTGGTTTTGCACCCGGTGAAAGCCACGCTCCCTATCAGGGCGGCAATCACGGGAATAAGTATCTTTTTCATACGAATGTGGTGTTTACAAGAGAGAAACAATCGGGGAGTGAGAAGGTTGGAGAAAAGGAGAGAGGCCATCCGGGCATTAGGACGCGCCATGGTGCGTCCTACAAGTTGATGAAAGAGATGGTGGTTGGAGGGAGAAAGATCAGGTGATAGAAGGGATGGGGGAAGGAGGGTTGAGCTCGATGACCTCGAGGTCGCGCATGTCTGAGCCGTCGATGACGAAGCGGATCAGGGTGCGCTGCTTATGCCAGCCCTGGTTGCCGGCGGCGCCGGGATTGATGTGAAGCAATCCGAGTTTCTGATCGTACATCACCTTGAGGATGTGACTGTGGCCGCAGACGAAGAGGCCCACATGCTCGCGGCGCAGCAGGTCGGCCATGCCGCGGCTGTAGCGTCCCGGATAGCCTCCGATGTGGGTGAGGAGCACTCGCACCCCCTCCACATCGAAGGTGAGCAGTTCGGGGCATCGGCGGGCGACGATGCCGCTGTCGATATTGCCGCGCACGGCGCGCACCACAGCGCACATCCCCTCGAGGCGCTCCAGCACATCGATGCAACCGATGTCGCCGGCGTGCCATATCTCATCGCAATCCTTGAAATGGAGAGCGAAGCGGTCGTCCCACAGCGAGTGGGTGTCGGAAAGGAGGCCTATACGTTTCACTTAGTGCTTAGATTGTGGATTGTAGATAGTAGATGGTAGATGGGAGTGAGTTAGTAATCAGAAATTTTGGAGGATCATCACCTCGCGGGGAGCGAAGGTCATGGTCTCAGCGATGGTTATGTCGGTACCGGTGAGCATATTGTGCATGCGGGTGCCGTAGGGGAGGATCTCCACGGTGCGCTCCATGGTCACCTCGCGGGGCTCGTCGTTGCCGTTGAGAATCACCACCACCTGCTTGTCGCCCAGACGACGCTCATAGACGTAGAGGCCGTTCTGAGGCATGAAATGCTTGAGCGAGCCGCGGGCTATCACTTCGTTGACCTCGGGCGAGCGGCGCCATTGCAGCACGCTGCTGATGAAATCCCACGCTTCGCGCTGCAGGGGCGTGCGCCCATCGGGGGTAAACTCCGAATGGTCATCGCCGGGGAATCCGCCGGGCATGTCGAGGCGGATGTGGCCGTCGGTAATCTTCTTGGTGCCGTGCATCAGCAGCTCCGTGCCGTAGTAGAGCTGCGGGATGCCGCGCGAGGTGAGCAGGAAGGCGATAGCTTGCTTCCATGAGCCGAGCGAATCGGGCAGGGTGAGCAGATAGCGGTCGGTGTCGTGGTTGTCGAGGAATGTGAGCACCCGCTGCGGGTCGGCGTATAGGTAGTCGAGCGCCAGGTGGTCGTAGAGGTGGTTGAGGCCGTTCCAGGGGTCGGTAGGCTCGTCGAAATATTTGTGTCCGTCGATGCTGAGTTTGAAGTCCATCACCGTGGGGAGCGAAGTCTCCACCGGATTGAGGCGATTGCCCGACTGCCAGAAGGCCGAACCTGCCTCGTTGCCATACCAGCACTCCCCTACTATGTTGAAATTGGGGTATTCGCGGAGTACATCGCGCGCCCATCCGGCCATCGCCTTCATGTCGGCATAGGGGTAGGTGTCCATGCGTATGCCGTTGATCTTCGAGCTCTCAATCCACCATATCGAGTTCTGTGTGAGATACTTCATGAGGTGGGGATTGCGCTGATTGAGGTCGGGCATATCGGGCACGAACCATCCGTTGACCGTATGGTCAAAGTCGTAGTCCGACACATAGGGATCGTGGACGGTGCTGAGGCGGAAATTGGTGAGCGTCTTGCCGTCGGGATGGTTGTACCAGTCGGCGGCGGGCATATCCTTGACCCAGGGATGGGCCGAACCCGAGTGGTTGAAAATCATATCCATCACCACCTTCATGCCCCGGCTGTGGGCATCGGCCACGAGGGCCTGCCAGTCGGCATTGGTGCCGAATCGCGGGTCGATGCGGTAGTAGTCGGTGGTGGCATAGCCGTGATACGAGCCTCCGGGCATATCGTTTTCAAGCACCGGAGTAGACCATATGGCGGTCACTCCGAGCGAATCGAGGTAGGGCAACTTCTCGCGTATGCCGGCAATGTTGCCGCCATGTCGAGTGGATGGCTGCGAGCGGTCATAGCCCACCGGATAGTCGAGTCCGGCG
>OMCT01001107.1_pt1 | contig 17343 bp, 13 predicted proteins | sample 1674301 | NCBI WGS metagenome assembly OMCT01 (sample SAMEA103958158, study PRJEB25191) | human gut metagenome
GCAGCTGGCCGCCGGCATCCTGCGGGACCCGGCCTTTGTCAAGGTGGACCCGGTGTCCAGCACCGTGGACCGCATCCAGCAGAGCCTGTACCATGTGGAAAAGGGCAACAAGAAATTCCTGCTGCCCTGGCTCATCAAGAACCTGCAGCCCCCGGTGGTGAATGCGCTGGTGTTCAGCCGCACCAAGCACGGCGCGGATAAGATCGCAAAAGACCTCACCAAGCAGGGCATCCCGGCTGCGGCGATCCATGGCAACAAGAGCCAGACCGCCCGCGTCACCGCACTGGAAAACTTCAAGGCCGGTAAGACCAAGGTGCTGGTAGCCACCGATATCGCCGCCCGCGGCATCGACATCAGCGAGCTGTCCCACGTGTTCAACTACGACCTGCCCGAGGTGCCGGAGACCTATGTGCACCGCATCGGCCGCACGGCCCGTGCCGGTGCCGACGGTACGGCGGTCAGCTTCTGTGCACCCGAGGAGCAGGAGTATCTGGCGGGCATCGAAAAGCTGAACCGCCGAAAGATCCCTGTGGTGAGCGGCCACCCATGGGACGGTGTGCCCGCGCCGGTGCGCCCGGAGCCGCCCGTGCGCGGCAAAAAGCCCAAGGCCGCTGCCGCCGAACCGGCAGAAAAGCAGGCCGCAAAACAGGCAAAGCCTGCAAAGAGCGAAGCAAAGCCTGAAAAAAAGGCCGCACCCGCACCCAAAGTGCAGGCGAAGCCTGTAAAAATCGAAAAAGAGGAACCACTCATGGATGATACCAAGCGCACTTCCGGCGGACGCAGCAGCGACCACCGTTCCAATACTGGCAGCCGTCCGCGCCGGGAACAGAATGCTCCTGCCCGCGGCAGCAATGCACAGCCCAAGTTTGACCCGCACTTTGTCAGTGCGCCGGAGGCCACGCCGCTGCGCCCGGCCAAGAAGGCCCCGGCTGCACCTGCCGCCCCGGCCATCCGCACCGCCGCGCAGCCTGCACAGCAGTCCGGCGGCAGTCAGGGCCCGCGCGGCCGCCGCAATGAACGCCCGGCACGCCAGAACGGTCAGCCTGCCGCCCAGAACCAGAACGCGGAGCAGGGCCGCAGCGCAAACAACGGTCCCCGCAGCCGTCAGAACGGCCCCCGCAGCGCCCAGCCCGCAGCGGCCCGCGCACCCAAAACGGAGTCCGGCCGCCGCAGCCGTGCCGCTGTACGGGACGAAGATCCGGGTCTGGTGCTCATCAGCCGCCGCCCGCCGCAGCAGAAGTTCACCAACTTTGAGGAATATATGAATGCCCACGGCGGCGCAACTGCCCCCATTGAGGACCACAGCGACGAAGTATGAGCAAAAATGAACCGTTTGCCCCATGGCAGTGCCCGCTGTGCGGGGAGAAACTGACCGGCGACAGCACCCTGAAATGCACAAAGGGCCACTGCTTCGACCGCGCAAAGGAGGGCTACTGGCACCTGCTGCCGGTGCAGAGCATGCGCACCAAGACCCCCGGCGACAGCAAAGAGATGGTGGCGGCCCGCCGCGCGTTTCTGAATGCCGGATACTACGGCATCTTCGGCAGGGCGCTGGGAGAGCTGTGTCTGGAATACGGCCTGCCTGCCGCGCCGGATGCGCCGCTGCATCTGCTGGATGCGGGCTGCGGCGAGGGCTGGTACGACCGGTGCATCGCACAGGCCTTTGCCGAAAAGGGCAGCCGGGTGCAGCTGGCGGGCTTTGATATCGCAAAGCCTGCGGTGCGTCTGGCTGCAAAGGCCCTGCCCACGGCACAGTATGCGGTGGCGTCCAGCTTCAGCCAGCCGGTGCGCACCGGCTGGGCCGACCTGCTGCTGAACTGCTTTTCGCCCTTTGCGCAGGAGGAATTTCTGCGGGTGCTGCGCCCGGGCGGGCGGATGATCTACGTGGTGCCCGGTGCGGAGCACCTCTACCAGATGAAAGCGGTGCTCTACGAAAAGCCGTATAAAAACCCGGTGCAGCAGATCGCCTACGCAGGCTTCCGGGCCATTGGAGAGCGGGAGGTGTCGGGCCGCATCACGGTGCCGCAGGACCAGTTGGAAGCCCTGTTCGCCATGACGCCTTACTACTGGAAAACGCCCCGCGGCGGTGCAGAACGTCTTGCCGCCCTGCCGGAGCTGGAGACTGAGATCTCGTTCCGGTTCCTGATGCTGGAAAAAGAATGATGATAAAACGCAGGGGCCGTCCACGATTTGTGGACGGCCCCTGCGTCTCTTTTTTATTTGTTCGCGGCCTTTTCCAGCTCTGCTTCCTCTGCAGCGGCTTCCGCTTCTTCCTGTTTCTGGTATTCCGGGAAGGCCGACCACATGGGCTCGATGTCCTTGCCCTTCACCCTGCGGTCAAAGTAGTTTCTGGTAATGGCCACCACGGTGCCGGACAGGGCCAGCACACCGATGAGGTTCGGGATCATCATCAGGCCGTTGAAGGTATCGGAGAGGTCCCACGCAAGACCCAGCTTCATGGTAGCGCCCACCACAGTCATGCACACGAACACCACCTTGTAGATGCGGCTTCCGGTGGTGCCGAACAGGTACTCCACAGCCTTGGTGCCGTAGTGGCTCCAGCCCAGCGTGGTGGAGTAGGCGAACAGCAGGATGGAGATGGCAATGAACTTGGGGCCAAAGCTGCCAAAGGCTGCGGTGAACGCCTGACCCACCAGCGCGTTGTCCTGCACGCCGACCAGCACCGCACCGCTCTGCAGATCCACAACGCCGGTGGTCAGAATGACCAGCGCGGTGAGCGTGCAGACCACGATGGTATCCGCAAACACCTCAAACACGCCCCACATGCCCTGATGCACCGGCTCCTTGACGTTGGAGGCCGAGTTGACCATGACGGCGGAGCCGAGACCGGCTTCGTTGGAGAAGGCACCGCGCTTGAAGCCCCATGTGATGGTCTGGCTGATGCCGTAGCCCAGCGCACCGCCGCCTGCGGCGTTCAGGTTGAAGGCACCCTTGAAAATAGCCGCAAATGCTGCCGGGATATTGCCCGCGTGGAGCACCACGATCACAAGTGCGCCTGCAATGTAGAACAGTGCCATCAGCGGAACCAACTTCTCGGTGACAGCCGCCACCCGCTTCAGTCCGCCAATGACGATGAGGGCTGTGACCACCATCAGGCACAGGCCGGTGACGAGGGTCGGCACGCCGAAAGCGGCGTTCATATTGCCGGAAATGGAATTGATCTGGCTCATGTTGCCGATGCCGAAGGATGCAAGGATGCAGAAGCAGGCAAACAGCACCGCCAGCACTCTGCCGATCTGTCGGCAGCCTTTTTTCGCGCCCAGACCGTCGGTGAGGTAGTACATGGCACCGCCCGACCACTCGCCTTTTTCGTTTTTGCGGCGGTAGTAGACGCCCAGCACATTCTCGGAAAAGCTGGTCATCATGCCAAGCAATGCCATGACCCACATCCAGAAGATGGCACCCGGGCCGCCGGAGACGATGGCCGTTGCCACACCCACGATGTTGCCGGTGCCGATGGTGCCCGCCAGCGCCGTGCACATGCTCTGGAACTGGCTGATGGCCATGTCCTCCTTGCTGGTGTGCGCGGTGATGTCCTTGTTGGTGAAGATCGCACCGATGGTGTGCCGGAGCCAGTAGCCCATTTTACGGAACTGGAAAAAGCCCGTGCGGGCGCTCATCCAGAAGCCGGTGCAGAACAGCAGCGCCAGACCAAAGGGCCCCCACACCACACCGTTGACGGCGTTGTTCACCTGTGTGATCATCTCGACCATTCTCTCTTTTCCCCCTATACACAAAACAAAAGCGGACAGAACCCGCCAAAGGCTCTGTCCGCAAAATTCGGAACGCTCTCATTTTCCGCAGCCGGGGCGCGCCGCATTCCCGGCTGCGCCCCATTGCGCAAAGACGATGGCTCTGTCCTTTTGCCTGAGAGATACAGCCGCCTTTCCCTGCGGCTTTACACCTTCGGCACCCGCCGCTCTGAAACGCGGGCTTCTCCAGAGTGCACGGACACTGCCTGCCGTACACGTCTTTTTCAGTTCTTCCTGCGCACAGCTGTGCGCGATAGAAAGACTATACCATATTCTGTCCTTGTGCGCAAGACATTTTATATATCATATGCTGCTTTTTCATCTGTTATGCAGACAGATGAATTTTATTTTGGTGTGACTTTTCAGGGCCGGTCGATGGGCGGCAGATCATCCCAAGGTTCCAGTGCGGGGCTGTCCGGCGCAGTTCCACGGGGGCCGGTGCCCGGCTCTGCGCCGTCAAAGCCAAGCCGCTTCCCGTCCGGGCTGGCATCGCCGTTTTCTCTGGCTGTTTCATAGGAATCTGTGCCGTAATAGGCACTGGCCGGGCCGATCTCCAGCCAGAAGTCCTCCCGCTCTTTTTCTGTGGATGGTGTGGTCTCTTTGTTGTGTTTCATCTGCAAACGCCTCCTTTTCTGCATAAAGTCTTGCCTATGGGCCAAAGCTTTATGCAAAAACCGAAAGGCGGTATGTACCATGCGCAGTGGAGGTTGGAGACCTTTCTGGACATCGCTGCTGGCGTCGCTGCTGGTTCTGGTCCCGCTGGTGGGCGGCACAGTGCTGCTGTCCCGCCAGCAGCTGCGTGCCCAGCTGCGGCAGGCGGCCCGCAGCGAGAGCGGTGTGCCCGTTCAGCTGCCCCGGACGACCGATCAGCTCACGGTGCTGCTGTGCGTCTCCGGCGAACAGCCCGGCTTCGTGCTGGCCTACCTGAACGCCAGCCAGAACTGCGTGCATCTGCTCGGCGTGCCCGCCGTGCTCACAGTGCCCTTTGCCGATGAGCAGGCGGCCCTTGCGCAGTGCTATGCCGCGGCAGGCCCGGCCCGCTGCCGGGAAGCACTGATGCAGGTGCTTGCTCTGCCGGAGGATACCCGGTATCTGGCCTTCTCTCCCGATGTGCTGGGGCGCATTGCCAGCCGCTACGGCCCGGTCCGGATCGGCTTTTCCGGCGCACTGACCGAAGACGAGCTTGCCCGCTATGGCCGCAGCCGGGCGGTTCAGGGCATTTCGGCCGGGGACGCCCATGCGTTTTTGTGCCAGCTGCAGGCGGACACTGCGCTTTCGCCCCAGCGCACTGCGGCGGCCCGTGCAGCCGCATGGGACGCCTTTTTCCGGCAGAATGCAGAGCTGCTGCCCACCACCCTGCCGGACGCGCTGCGGGGCGTCAGCTCTTTGCTGCTCACCGACTTGACCGCGCTGGACTACGACGCGCTGGGCCGCACGCTGGAATTTCTGGCCAACAACGGCGCCGCCGTGGAAGCACAGGCTCTGCCCGGCCGGTGGAATGCCGCCAGCGGCACCTACACGGTTACGGACGCTTCCCGCGCCGCCGTGCAGACCTTTTTCAATGTTTCGCCCACCGAGGCACAGGCCTCGTCCTTCAAGGAGCCGTAGCCCAGCACCAGCGTGCCCGCCGCCGAGGGAGCTTCGCCGGTCAGGTCATAATCGCTCAGCAGGCTCAGCTGTACGCCTTCGGCTTCGGCGGCGCGGCGCAGGGCGTCGTCCGGCGGCGGGTCCCTGAGCTTTGCCAGCAGATGCAGACCGGTATGCAAGCCCGCAAGGGTCAGCTCCTCCGGCCCGAAGGCTGCCGTCAGCGCTGCAGCCAGTGCGTCCCGCCGGGCCTTGTAGGCCACCCGCTCCCGGGCCAGATGCCGGGTGAAATAGCCTTCTGTGATGAACCGGGCCAGCGTCTGCTGCTCAAAGCGGCTCACGGTGCCGGAATAGAGCCGGTACTTTTCTCTCCATGCGGGCAGAAGGTGCTCCGGAAGCACCATATAGGCGATGCGGATGCTGGGGGCCAGACTGCGGGAGCAGGTGGAGAGGTACACCACCGGGCCGTCTGCACCCGCCATGCCCTGCAGGCTGGGCAGGGGACGGGTGTCAAAACGGAACTCGGAGTCGTAGTCGTCCTCTATGATGTACCGCCCGCCCGGCCTGCGGGCTGCCCAGTGCAGAAGCTCGGCTCTGCGGCCCGCCGGCATGGTGACGCCGGTGGGGAACTGGTGGCTGGGGGTGACGTAGCACACCGCCGCATCCGACCGGTTCAGCGCCTCCACCGAGAGGCCGTCGCCGTCCACCGGCAGGCAGCAGCAGTGCACGCCGCTGTTTTCCAGCACCTGCTTTGCGCGGGGGTAGCCCGGCGTTTCCACTGCGGCCATGCCCGGCAGCAGCGGGGCCAGCAGGCTCAGCAGGTATTCCAGACCGGCTCCCACCACGATCTGGTGCGGCCCGCACTGCACGCCCCGGTATTCGGAAAGATATTCGGCCAGTGCCCGCCGCAGGGCCGGATCGCCCTGCGCATCGCCGTGGGTGAGCAGCTCCGGCGAAGAGTACAGCAGCTCCTTCTGCAGCCGCGCCCATGTGCGGAAGGGGAACAGCCCCGGGTCCACGCCCCGGGTGGAAAGGTCGTACCGCACCGGCGGCGCGGGGGGCGGCACCGGCGGCGCCGGCGGTTGGGGCAGACCGGCCGGGCGGGAGGGCAGGGCCAGATACTCCTGTACATAAAAGCCGCTGCGCTCCCGGGACTCCAGATATCCTTCCGCCGCCAGCATCTGATAGGCGGCATCCACCGTGTTCACCGAGACGGACAGCTCCGCCGCCAGACGCCGCTTGCCGGGCATCCGGACGCCTGCCGAAAGCGTACCGCTGCGCATCTCTCCGGCAAGGCTGTGGTACAGCTGCTCGTACAGCGGCACGCTGGAAGACGGGTCCAGCGCTGTGGTCAGATGGACCATAAATCATCCCTCCTGGTTGGGTATTGCACCAAACTGATACCATAAAAAAACTTTGTTCTGGGTATTTTCATGGTGTCAGTTCTGCGTATAATAGGAGCATACCCGCTGGACACCCAAATGTCAAGTAGGATTGTAGGTAAGCGGTTGCGAAGCAATCAAAGCCCCAGTGGGGCTTTGAAGCGGCGAACGGTCTTGCCGCAGGCAAGATGGAAGGGCCTCGCCCTGACAAGTTCGCGTTTGTGAAGCGAAGCGGAACAATAAAGTCCCCAGTGGGGACTTTAAGTGACCGAACGGTCTTGCCACAGGCAAGATGGAAGGGCCTCGCCCTGACAAGTTCGCATGGGTTTGGGCTAGTATTTTGGAAAATTGGAGGGAAAGTAAATCATGTCTACTACTGCAATGTGGCTGCTGCTGGCAGTCGTCGTTATCCTGATCCTGTTTTTCAGTGTGCTGTACAAGCGCCGCTTTACGGTGCACGAGCTGGCGCTTACCGGCGTGATGGCTGCGCTGAGCCTTGTGGCCTACCTGTTCTTCCGCATCCCCTTCTACGGCGGCTCCTCATTCCATCTGGGCAACACCTTTACTGCCCTGACGGCGCTGCTGCTGGACGGCGTGTCCGGCGGTCTGGCGGGTGCCATCGGTCTGGCGCTGGCAGATATCCTTGCCGGTGACCCGGGCTACGCCATTACCACCTTCGTGCTCAAGTTTATCATCGGCATCACCTGCGGTGCCGTGGCACATAAGGTGTTCAAGCTGCGGGATCAGGATCGTCACAGCGCCGGGTATCTGGTCAAGGTGATCGTCTCTGCGGGTTCCGGTCTGCTGCTGAACGTGTTCACCGACCCCTTCCTTGGCTACTTTCGCAACGTGTACATCTTTGGGCAGGAGTACACCGTGGCACAGGCGCTGACCAAGATCGCCGGCGGCGTCACCTTTGTGAACAGTGTGGCTTCCACTGCCTGCGCCGTGGTGCTGTATCTGGCACTGCGCCCCGCGCTGGAGCGTGCAAAGCTGCTTTCCAAGGGCGAGTAAAAATAAAAAGGGATCCTGAAGCGCCAGCTGGCGTTTCAGGATCCCTTTTTTGTTACCGTTTTCGGCTGCAAAGGTGCTTTGCGGCGTCCCGCCCGGCGGCAAGGCCGCTGCCGAACGCCCAGTGCAGGTTGAAGCCGCCGCAGCTTCCGGCGCAGTCCAACGTTTCACCCACGAAGTACAGCCCCGGACAGCCCTTGAACTGGAAGGTCGGTTCCACCTCGGTCAGGGCAAGCCCGCCGCCGGTGGTCTGCGCCTGCCGCCAGCCGCAGGGGGTAAGCCCCTCGAACCGCCAGTGCTTGGCGGTGCGGGCAAGCTTCTGCCAGCTGCCTGCGGGCAGGGCGTGGGGGGCAGTATCCGGCAAGGCGGCGGCAGCCCAGAGGGCGCGGCCAAGCTTGCCGTGCAAAAGCCCCAGCCAGAACGCCGCCGCCGTGTCCTCGGCAAGCAGCGGTGCACGCGCCGCAAACAGGGCGGCAAGCTCTGTCTCCGGCACAGCGGGGAAGAGATCAAGTTCCACCGCCGGGTGCTTCGGGCTGCGCCCGGGGGCAAGCAGGCCGGACAGCTGCATGATGCAGATGCCGGAAAGCCCGTAGTCGGTAAACTGCACCTCGCCAATTTCTTCTGCCAGCACCTGGTCGCCGTCCAGCAGACGGGCGGCGGCTTTGGCGCGGATGCCTGCAAGGCTCTTGTTCGGCTTTGCGCATTGCAGGGCGGTCAGGCAGGGGTAAAGCGGACGCATCTGCCCGCCGCAGTCGGCGGCAAAGCGGGTGCCGAAGCCGTCCGTGCCGAACTGCGGCCCGGCAGCGCCGCCCATGGCGCAGATAACGGCATCTGCCCGCAGGCTTTCGGTGCCGCCCTCGGCGGTGGTAAACTGCACCGCGTAGCCGCCCTTGCTCTGCCGCAGGGTGCTTACCGTGCAGCCGGTGCGCAGCTGTACGGTGTGCCGCTGCAGATGCAGTTCCAGCAGCGCCAGCACGTCTGCCGCCTGATTGGAATAGGGGTACACCCGCCCGGCCTCATCGGTGCGGGTGTACAGCCCCAGCTGCTCAAACCACGCCAGCGGCGCGGCGGCATCCACCGCCGCCAGCAGGGGCCGCAGTGCGGCGGGGTCGGCGGTGAAGTACTTTTCCGGCGCAATGGCGGTGTTGTCCAGATTGCAGCGGCCGTTGCCGGTAGCCAGCAGCTTTTTGCCCACCTTGGGGTTGCGCTCCAGCACCGTGACGCGGGCAGCGGGCGCGGCCTGTGCAGCCGCCAGCGCAGCGGCCAGTCCGGCGGCACCGCCGCCCAGAATAAGGATGTGTGCCATGCGGACACCTGCTTTCTTTGGGTTTATTCCTATTTATTGTAGCAGAACCCCGCCCGGAACGCAATGCGGCGGGCAAAGCAAAAAATGTGCTGCCGGTATAATTTGCCGCCGCTGACAGATACTACATACAAAGGAAACCGCAAGGAGGGCAAAATAATGAAAGCAACCGGTATCGTGCGCCGCATCGACGAGCTTGGCAGGGTGGTGATCCCCAAGGAGATCCGCCGCACCCAGCGCATCCGGCGGGGCGACCCGCTGGAGATCTTTACCACCGGCGATGGGGAAGTGATCTTTAAAAAGTACTCGCCCATGGGCGAGGTGAACACCCTTGCCGCCCAGCTGGCAGAGGTGCTCAGCCGCCAGTTTGCACTGACCGCCTTTGTGTGCGACAGGGACCGCATTCTGGCAGTCAGCGGCAGCGGGCGGCGGGAGCTGACCGACCGCAGCATCAGCCAGCCGCTGGAAAAGCTGATGGAAGCCCGCAAGCCCTACCAGAGCCCGGGCAACCCGGAAAAGACCCTGCTGCCCTGCGAGGGCGCACCCCGGGTGCTGCTATGCGCCGCACCGGTACTGGCGGGCGGGGACGTGACCGGCGCGGTGGGCTTACTGACCGAGGACCGCACCGCCTGCCCGGAGGACGCCCAGTGCAAGGCGGTTGCAGTGGCAGCGGCCTTTCTGGCAAAGCAGATGGAGGAGTGAAAACACCGCCGCCCGGCCTGTGAAAGCAAGCCGGGCGGCGGTGTACATGAAAGGATGAATATGAGGATGATTAGTTTGTGATGGGCACAGGCACCTTTTTCAGGCTGTTCCATGCGCGGATGATGCGGGCATTGGTCACCTTGGTGTCCGGGCCGAAGGTTGCGCCGTAGTCGGAGAGCAGACCCTGCTCCACGCACCAGCGGGCGGCCTTCTGCTGCTCGATAGCGTCAGCGGGGATATCGGTATACAGTGCGGTGCTTACAGGGTCGGGCTTGCCGGCAGTCGTCCACAGGACGTTTGCCAGCTCCTGACGGGTGGAGGGGATAAAGCCGCCCGGCAGCGCATAGTGCAGATACAGGGAAGAACCGTAGGCATAGGTAAGGTAACCCAGACCCGCAGCGCCCAGCACGATGCCAAGTGCGGCTGCACCGGAGGAGAACGCCGAGTCGATCTCGGAGTCATCCAGTGTAGGCGGTGTAGGCTCCGCGGTCACCAGCACGATGGACTTCGGCTGGGATACCTCGATGGTGTAACTGCCGTCCGCGTTTTGTTGTACGCTATCCATAATGGATTCGCCGTCTGCAAGGCAGTCGGTCAATACGGTATCGGTCTTTACGGTAATGGGGTTTGCCTGCTCAGATGTACCGTGAGGCACATAAAGGGTTCCGTAGCCGTTTTCAGAAAAGTCTTCATTTACAGGCACTTGGAAGGTTCTGCCATTCTGATCGCGCACAGTGGCAAAGCCGGTGTTGCTGCCTTGCGGCATGATAGGCTTTGCCACAAAATAACCGCCGGTGATAGAAAGATTGCCCGTGCTGATGGTGTATACATCCACATCTTTGGTAAACAGGCCGCCGGTGATGGAAAGCGAGCCGTAACGTCCTTTGTTGACAACCACGCCGTCAAACAGGCCGTCGCTGATGGTGATGGAAGCGTCACCATTCATGAGCAGCACTTTCTTTTCAAAGGTCCCGCCGGAGATGGTGCCCCGGTTGGACGCTTCTCCTTGGAAGGTGCCGCCGGAGATGGTGCCGTCGTTGGACATAGCCCCTTGGAAGGTGCCGTCGGAGATGGTGCCCTGGTTGGACGCTTCTCCTTGGAAGGTGCCGCCGGAGATGGTGCCCCGGTTGGTGGTCCAATTGCCGGCGGTGCCGCCCTTAAATTCGGCAGATCTCTTAATAAAGAGACCCGGCTGCAATGCGCTTGCTGCCCCGGGCTCCGAGGAGGGCTGCAGGGTGAAGGTGCCGGAGTTCAAGAACAAGGCGGTTGCGTTGTAGTACCAATGGGCAACGTCACCTTGGCTTGTGGGATTGCCTTTGGCGTCCAGATCGATGGTAATGCTTTCGGCGGTGTTGTTCTCTGCGTCCAGATCACGGCTGCTGCGGGTGGCGGCTTCCTCCTCGGTGCTGCGGGAGACGTCGGCCTCCTGTACAAGGGGTGCAGCCTTTTTGGCCGTGGTCTGGGCGGGTGCATCGAACACCGGGGCGGCTGCCAGTGCAGACACCGGCAGCAGGGACAGCAGCATACTGCCGGTCAGCAGGATGCTTACAATGCGTTTGGCTTTCATAAAGTTTCGCTCCTTTCGTGTGGGTTTTATACGGGGTGTCGTTACCATAAATATACCATAAACTAGGCAAAAACAAAAGAAATTCTGCGCGAATGGGGGTTAAAACTGCGCGAATGGCTGAAAAAGGGGGGAAAACTAAAACACTGCTGCCCGGGGATGTTCTCTTTTGACACCAAAAGAGAACCAGAAAAGTGTGCGCTTTGCGGGGTGACTTTCTGCCTGCCTTCAGCGTGCAGGGACGCTCCGCTGGGCCAGAGGCAGGGAGGGGTGTTCCGACTCCCCCCTCCCTACCTCTGGACTCCACCCACCCCGCAACGGGTCAAGGGCTGCACGCCCTTGACAATCCTAAAGAAGAAGTCGAAGCACAAAAAAGCTAGCGCTGCGCCAGTCGGCGCTATCGCTTTAACGCTTTTTTCGCTTCTCCATTTAAAGCCCCTCAGTCGCTGCGCGACAGCTCCCCCAAGGGGGAGCGGGCACGCCCGCAAACTTTGCGCTTGAGCCGGAAACTGTGCCACCATGCCAAAGGCTCCCCCTGAGAGGAAAGACTCCCCCCGGCCGGGGGGAGATGTCGCGCAGCGACAAAAGGGGGAATCTGGCACGCCGTCAGGCGTGACTGAGAGGGTTCAGCCCCGCCCCACCTAGGGCGCACATCCCCTTTATGACAGAATTATGAATCTTTATAAACATTTTTGCAAAGGGCTTGACAGCAGGGCAAAAACGGTTATAATGGTCTTAGCACTCAGGAACAAGGAGTGCTAAACAAACAAAAGCAATACAAAAAGGAGGCAGGCGCTATGACGATGGATGCACGCAAGCAACGGGTCTTGCAGGCGATCGTGGCGCTGTATGGCCTTGAGGGCGAGCCGGTGGGCAGCAGCGTGCTGGCAAACTACTTTGATATGGCAGTGTCCAGCGCAACGCTGCGCAACGAGATGGCGGCGCTGACAAAGCTGGGCCTGCTGGAGCAGCCCCACACCAGCGCGGGCCGCGTGCCCAGCGCCAAGGGCTACCGGTATTATCTGGACAACCTGCTGACCGATGATCAGCCGCTGGACCGCGTTACCCGCGCCCGGGTAGATGCGGTGTTCGCCAGCCTTGACCACGAGCCGGAAAAGCTGGCACAGGGCGCTGCCAAGGCGCTGGCCGCCATCAGCGGCTGCACCGCCGCCGTCAGCACCCCCTGCGCCGAGGATCTGTGCATCGCCCATTACGAGGTGGTGCAGGTGGGCCGCAGCGCAGCCGCTGTGCTGGCTGTGACCACCGCCGGTTACGTCCGCACCCGGGTGGCGCGGGTACGCACCGGGCTTTCCCGGGAAAATGCAGCTGCCCTTGCGGCGCTGCTCAACCGCAACCTTACCTTTGTGGCGCCGGTGGATCTTTCCACCCGGATGCTCAGCGAGCTGTGCGGCCAGATCGCACCGGAGCTTGTGCCGGTGGTCAGCGCCGCAGCCGCAATTTTGCAGGACAGCGTAAAGCCCCATGTATTTCTGGGCGGCGAGCAGTACCTGCTGGACTGGCCGCAGCTGGACGGCCGGGTGGGTGATATCCTTACCCTGCTGAACGACGAGGAACAGGCCGCAAGCCTGATCGCACCCCCGGAAAACCGCAGCGAAAGCGTGCTGCTGGGCGAGGATCTGGAACCGCAGATCCCCGGGCTGTGCATCGTGAGCGACCGGTATCTGGTAGGCGGCGGGCTGTGGGGCTCCATTGCCCTGATCGGCCCCACCCGGATGCCCTTCCAGAAGCTGATGCCCCTGCTGCACGAGTTTGCAGACCAGCTTGGCGAGGGCATGAGCGGCAAACGAAAAGACACCCCGCAGGCTGCCGTACCACGGCGGACTGTGATCTATAAGGAGGATCTGGAATGAGCGAAGAAGCAAAGAACACGGTGCCCGAGACCGAGCAGCCGGAGACTGCCCCCGAGGAAAAGACCGCTGCCGCAGCGCCCGAACAGGCTGCTGCCGAGGCTGCCGCTACCGAAGAGGACAAGAAGAAGGACGGCGGCTGGTTCAACAAGAAGGCCCGGGAGCTGGAAGCCGTTAAGGCAAAGCTGGATGCAGCGGAAAAGAATGCTGCACAGGCCAAGGATCAGCTGCTGCGCATGGCTGCCGAGTACGACAACTACCGCAAGCGCTCCACCCGCGAGGCCGACCAGAAGTTTGGCGACGGTGTTTCCCATGCAGTGGAAAAGATCATCCCCATTCTGGATACGCTGGATATGGCTGCCAACGCCCCCACCACCGATGAGAACTACAAGAAGGGCGTGGTCATGACGCTGGATAAGGCGGCAAAGGCACTGGAAGCCCTCCATGTGGAGGAGATCGAGGTGCTGGGCAAGCCCTTTGACCCCAACTTTATGAATGCTGTGCAGCAGATCCCCGCCCCGGACGGGCAGGAGAGCGGCACGGTGGTCACCGTTTTCCAGAAGGGTTACAAGCTGGGTGACAAGATCATCCGCCATGCAACCGTTGTGGTGGCCGAATAAACAAGCCGAACCTCCCGCAAGGGAGTTTGCAATAACATCCGCTTGACATCATCATAAGCATCATATAAACAAGATTTGTTCTTTCGAGAGGAGACTTCATTATGAGTAAGATTATTGGTATCGACCTTGGTACTACCAACAGCTGCGTAGCTGTTATGGAGGGCGGCGAGCCCGTTGTCATCGCCAACTCTGAGGGTGCCCGCACCACCCCGTCCGTTGTCGGCTTCACCAAGACCGGCGACCGTCTGGTAGGTCAGGTTGCAAAGCGTCAGGCTATCACCAACCCCGACAACACCGTTTCTTCCATCAAGCGTCAGATGGGCACCGACCATAAGGTGACCCTGAACGGCAAGGAGTACACTCCCCAGCAGGTCAGCGCTATGATCCTGCAGAAGCTGAAGGCTGATGCCGAGGCTTATCTGGGCGAGACCGTTACCGAGGCTGTCATCACTGTGCCTGCCTACTTCAACGACAGCCAGCGTCAGGCCACCAAGGACGCAGGCACCATTGCCGGCCTGAACGTCAAGCGTATCATCAACGAGCCTACTGCCGCTTCTCTGGCATACGGCATCGATAAGGAAGATGACCAGAAGATCATGGTCTACGACCTGGGCGGCGGCACCTTCGATGTCTCCATCATCGAGATGGGCGACGGCGTTCAGGAAGTTCTTGCAACTGCCGGTAATAACCGCCTCGGCGGCGACGATTTTGACCAGAGAGTTATCGACTGGATCGCCGACGAGTTCAAGAAGAGCGAGGGCGTTGACCTTCGCGGCGATAAGATGGCTATGCAGAGACTGAAAGAGGCTGCCGAGAAAGCGAAGATTGAGCTTTCTAACGTCACCACTTCCACCATCAACCTGCCCTTCATCGGCATGAATTCCGACGGCACTCCGCTCAACCTTGAGATGACCCTCACCAGAGCTAAGTTCAACGAACTGACCGCAGACCTCGTTGAAGCGACAATGGGTCCTGTTCGCCAGGCTATCTCGGACTCCGGACTCAAGACTTCCGATCTTCACAAGATTCTTATGGTCGGCGGTTCGTCCCGTATCCCCGCTGTTCAGGAAGCTGTTAAGAAGTACACAGGCGTCGAGCCCTTCAAGGGCATCAACCCCGATGAGTGCGTCGCTATCGGCGCTGCTATCCAGGGCGGCGTCCTTGCAGGCGATGTCAAAGGACTGCTTCTTCTTGATGTTACCCCGCTGTCACTCGGCATCGAGACCATGGGCGGCATAAACACCAAGATCATCGACAGAAACACCACAATCCCCGTCAAGAAGAGCCAGATCTTCTCGACCGCAGTTGATAATCAGCCTTCAGTTGAAGTCCATGTCCTCCAGGGCGAGAGAGACTTCGCTAAGGATAACAAGACCCTCGGCGTGTTCCACCTCGACGGCATCATGCCCGCACGCAGAGGCGTGCCGCAGATCGAAGTCACCTTCGATATCGATGCAAACGGCATAGTCCATGTTTCCGCAAAGGATCTGGGCACCGGCAAGGAGCAGTCTATCTCCATCACCTCTTCGTCCAACATGTCCAAGGAGGATATCCAGAAGGCTGTTGATGAGGCTGAGAAGTTCGCTGAGGAAGACAAGAAGCGCCGCGAGGAAGTTGATATCAGAAACGGCGCAGACCAGATGGTCTATCAGTGCGAGAAGCTCGTCAGCGAGGACGGCGACAAGTTCTCCGAGGACGACAAGAAGGACATCAACGACAAGGTCGATGCCCTTAAAGAAGCCCTCAAGGGCGAGGATATCAACCTCATCAAGTCCCGCCAGGAAGAGCTTACCGCTAAGTTCTATGAGATCTCCGAGAAGGTCTACAAGGCAGCAGCCGAGCAGGCTCAGGCTCAGCAGGGCGCCGACGGCGCTCAGCCCGGCAATGATGCGGGATACACTGAGGCGAATTATACCGACGTCCCCGAAGACAACGACTAAGCCGGCAATGCGTAATTTCGCGCGATACGGCGTTGTGAGAACCTGAGAACTTGGTCACGTACCGACGTACGCTCCCTCGCGGGCAGAACCTCACGCCTTGTCTCGCACAAAATTCCGTGATTGCCTGCCCTGATAAGGCTTGCGGAGAAACCGCACATAGCTGCGTTGCGAGAAGCAACACATAGATTTTTGTAGGGGTCGGCGACCCGACGACCCGATGCCGCGTGAGCGGCACAATATGAAACGGTGTTATAATATGCCGTTATGGGGCGGCGCCACGACGCTCCGGTGCAAAGCGCTGCTTTGCAAAAAAGTATGACTGGCTGAGGGATTGCTTTGCAGTCCCTCAATAGTACATTGTAAGTAAAAAGGAGTAATTTCCCTTGGCTGATAAAAGAGATTTTTACGAGGTGCTCGGGGTCAGCAAAAATGCCACTGAGGACGAGATAAAAAAAGCATACCGTCAGAAGGCGAAGCAGTATCATCCCGATCTCAACCCCGGTGACGCTGACGCCGAGGCGAAATTTAAGGAGGTCAACGAGGCCTACGAGGTGCTTTCTGATAAGGATAAGCGCGGCAGGTACGACCAGTTCGGCCATGCCGGCGTCGATCCGAACTTCGGCGCGGGCGGCGGCGCAGGCGGCTGGGGCACAGGCTCCGGCGGCGTTGACTTCGATTTAGGTGATATTTTCGGCAGCTTCTTCGGAGGCGGCGGAGGTTTCGGCGGCTTCGGCGGCGGACGCTCCGACCCCAACGCCCCGAGGCGCGGCGACGATGTTCAGGCGCGCGTCACCATTTCGTTTGAAGAGGCGGCGAAGGGCTGCAAGCGCAAGGTGGAGATACACCGCATCGAGACCTGTCCCGACTGCGGCGGCTCGGGTGCCCAAAAGGGCTCGACCACCAAGACCTGCCCCGACTGCGGCGGCAGAGGTCAGGTGAATGTCCAGCAGAGAACACCGTTCGGTGTTATTTCGACCACTAAGACCTGTACCAGGTGCGGCGGCAAAGGCAAAATTGTCGAGAAGCCGTGCCAGAAGTGCCGCGGCGGCGGACGAGTGTCCAAGCGCCGTGAGCTTGAGGTGAATATCCCTGCCGGTATCGACGACAGACAGGTCATCTCCGTGCGCGGCGAGGGCAGCATGGGCTCGAACGGAGGTCCCTCCGGCGATCTTCATGTGTCCGTGTTCGTCAGACCGCACCCGTTCTTTGAACGCGAGGGCTATAACATCTGGTATGACTGCAAGGTAAACTTTGTCCAGGCGGCTCTGGGCGACAGCATCATGGTGCCTACCATTGACGGCAAGGTCAAGTTCGACCTGCCCGCCGGCACTCAGCCCGGCACCGTCATGTCCCTCAAGGGCAAGGGCATTCAGTATCTCAATTCGCGCGGCAGAGGCGATCAGTATATACGCATAATCGTCGAAGTCCCGAAGGATCTGACTGCGCCTCAGCGCGAGGCACTCAAAAACTTCAAGGATACCATGGGCTACAGCGATGTCACCCCTGATGAGAAGCGCGGATTCTTTGGCAAAAAGAAGAAATAATTTCTCAGACCGGAACGGCACGCACCGCTCCGGTCGCGTTTTTATATAATCA
>OMCT01001122.1_pt1 | contig 17241 bp, 12 predicted proteins | sample 1674301 | NCBI WGS metagenome assembly OMCT01 (sample SAMEA103958158, study PRJEB25191) | human gut metagenome
GCCGGAGATAAAGGAGAAAACTCGCAGGATTCACGTTATTGGGGGTTACTACCGGAAGAATATATTGTTGGCAAAGCGGCTTTCATCTGGAAATCGGTTGATCCCTACACCGGCAAATTTCGTTGGGAACGTTTCTTTAAAACAATACACTAACAAATAGCATATGAACATAAAATTATTCATTTTCCTAATGATACTACTCTCTGCCTGTTCTTCTCAGGACAACCGGTTGGAATATGCTTTGCGGTTCGCCGAAAGCAACAGGACAGAATTGGAAAAGGTGCTCGATCATTATTCCACAGACCCTGAGAAACTGAAGGCAGCCCGTTTCCTTATCGAAAATATGCCATATCATTATGGTTATGAAAGTTGGCAACAGGACACCATCAAACAAATTTTGGCTGATGCCGTTAAAAGAAAATCCGTTTACGGAGAAGACTTACTGATTATAGAGAAAAAACATCTGGATAAATGGAGTTCCTATTCGCATTATAACGGAGAAAAAATATATGACTCCAAAATAATAACTGCCGATTATCTGATCGAGAATATAGACCTCTCTTTTGAAGTCTGGAAAAAATATCCGTGGAACAAGCATCTCTCTTTCGATGACTTTTGCGAATTTATCCTCCCTTACAGGATAGCTAATGAGCCACTCAGCAACTGGCGAAAAAAATATTACGAACACTATATGCCCAAGTTGGATTCCCTTTATAAAGGAACGGATGTTATCGACGCATGTAGCGCTGTCAACCAGGTTCTCAAAAAAGAATGGTTTTATTATAATACAGATTTTTCCCTGCCCCATCTTGGAGGCGATTATCTTTTCACCACCCGGGTAGGATATTGCAGGGATGCTTGCGATGTGGCAACTTATGCAATGCGATCGGTCGGGATTCCTATCACAACGGATTATTATATCTACTCGCCGGATCTGAGAACCTGGCATTGTTGGAATGTAGTCAGGGATACCACAGGTCGGTGTTACCCTTTCTGGTATACAAAAGATGAGGTGGTACGCTCCGTAACCAATGACGGCAGACGCAAAGGGAAAGCATACAGGGATTGTTACGGCATGCAGAGCGGACGCTTCAAAAAGTGGGCTACTGATAACGACGTACTTCCTTTTTTCAGGAATTGTTTTGTAAAGGATGTTACGGATAATTATTCGGGATCGAATCAGATTACTCTGCCTATAACTGTTTCCGGATGCAAATATGCATATCTCGGGGTATTCAAAAATGGAAGTTGGGAGCCTGTCGATATTGCACAGATAGAAAAAGGACATGCTGTTTTCGATAATATCGAACCGGATATTGTATTTCAGCTTTTATACGTAAATAATGGCAATATCAAAACGTATGATTATCCGTTTGTTTATGACAGCCAACGTATTATCTATTTCAGACCGGATACGACACAACAGGAAATTGCTTGTCTAAAAAGGAAATATCCCTTTCAGGAGTACCTTTTTAAATATCTAAATCGAAATACGATAGGGGCAACAATAGAGGGAAGTAATTCTCCCGTATCGGCTCAAAAGCATCTATTATACAGGTTTACCGATACGCTTCTAACAAACCGTAAGATCATTTCAATCAACCAACCGGGTAAGTTCCGCTATTTGCATCTGAATTCTCCCCTTGATCATCGGGTGGAACTTGCAGAATTCACTATTTACCGCGATACTTCAGAAACTCAGACAGTCCCTATTCAACTATACCGCAATGTAGAAGGATTATATCCTACGGATCAATACTCTGCCAAATGTGTATTGGATGGTAACCCTTTAACCTTCTTTAGGTCAAAAGAAGACAATGTGACATTAACCTTTGATTTGGGTAAAGCTACTGAGATCAAAAAGATATTATTTATTCCCCGGAATGACGATAATTTCATAGAACCGGAAGAGCGTTATGAGTTATTTTATCAGAATGGAACAGAAGGCTGGATATCTTTAGGACAACAAGTTGCAACTTGCAAAGAATTATATTTCACCGTACCTCATGGGGCGATATTCTGGCTTCGTAACTTGACAAAAGGGCATGAGGAACAGCTATTCTTTATAAAAGAGGGGAAACAAGTATTTTCCTGCGACATTAATTTTTCAAAAGAGAATGCATCATGAATTTAAAGCTGCTACATATATTCCTGCTTTCCACAGCCGGGACATTCCTGCTCTGCACACCATTCATTAATACGGTAGAACTGGCAAACGGACTGGTGACCGGAAAAATGTGCTGGTTTCACCTTGCCATGCTCTTTTTTTCGGTTTGCGTCTTTTTCGTGATGTTAACCAAAAAGGGAACTGTTATTGCCTTTACATTTTCAGATCCTTTGGTATTATTCTTTGCAGGGGGTGTACTTATAACGTATAAGTGGAATCTCAACCCGGAGCCGGAAAAGCTAATATTTGCAGGCCAGTTGGTTATTCTATGGTTTCTGCTACGATATGTATTGACAGCATACCGGGAATTTAAATTCTTTTTCCTGTTTGTACTGATGTTCACCGGACTAATAGAAGCAGTTTGGGGCATGCAGCAACTACATGGTTATAGTCATTCCAATCATTCGCTTTTCCGGCTGACGGGTTCTTTCTTTAATCCGGGGCCTTACTCCGGATATATTGCGGTCATACTGCCGGTTTGCCTGTGGACGGCGTTGCGGTTTCAAAAAGGGATGCACTATTTTGCCTGGATATGCGTCGGAGCTATCCTGATTGTCCTGCCTGCCGGAATGAGCCGGTCGGCGTGGATAGCGGCGGTCGTGGCTTGCGGATGGGTGTACTGGACGGAACGGATCGGAGAAGACGAAAGCTGTATATAGAAGGTATAAGAATGCTACAATTCCTTTTGTTGCGATTGTTGCGATATTGGCAGGATGCGCTATTGCCGGGGGTTACGGGATGAAGCGGGATTCGGCGGACGGGCGATTGCTGATGTGGAAAGTGACAGGGAAAGCGATACTCGGACAGCCGCTTGCAGGAACGGGGTTAGGCGGATTCCCGGCAGCATACGCGGAGGCGCAAGGCGAGTATTTCGCAACAGGGAACGCAACAGGCCAGGAGAAACAGGTGGCGGGATGTCCGGAATATGCGTTCAATGAATATCTGCAGATCGGGCTGGAACAGGGGATCGGAGGTTTGATCGTGTTCGTGGCGTGGCTGGGGAGCATGGCGTACTATGGGATCCGGAACAGGCAGCATGGGGCGGTCGGAGGCGTGTTGGCGTTAGCGGTGTTTGCGGTGTCGTCCTATCCGTTGCAGTTGCCGTCGTTTTGGATGATACTGGTGTTTTTGGGGGCGATATGCGTGACGAAAGATGGGACGCAGGCAAGATCATCCGCCTTATCTGTGTCATCAGCGTACCCTATAACTATAATAAGCCTGTTGTCGCTTGCATCCGTCTGCCTGTTCATCTTGCAGAAAGGGCAATATGAGGTTTATAAACAATGGGGGCGGTTGCAGATGATCTACAACAACAAGGCGTATGAATCGGTTGCGGAAGATTATCACGGTTTGCATGACAAGCTGAAGCATAAACCTGAATTCTTGTTCGAAGAGGCGCAATGCCTCAGCAAGACGGGACAACACGCCGAAGCGATACGGGTGCTGGAACGGGCGAAGCGGCTGAGTGGAGACCCGATGATCCGGTACATGATCGCCAAAAACCGGCAGGTGCTCGGAGATTACCGGGAGGCGGAAGAAGAATTGCTTCAGGCTATCGGGATACTGCCGGAGAGATTGTATCCATATTATTTGTTAGCCAAGCTATATGCAGAGCCGGAGTTCTACCAGGCGGATAAATTGCGGGCTGCCGCCAGTGTCGTGCTGGCCAAAAAGCCGAAGGTGGAAAGTACGGCAATCCGGGAAATGAGGGAAGAAGTAAAAAAGATAATAGAAAAAAAGTAATTACGAAAGGCTCGTAACTAAAATATGTTTGTATATTTGCGAAACAACTTTGATAAAAACAATAAAATATGAAATACTACAAATTGTTTGCTATACTGGTTCTGGCCGGGATAATGGCTTGCTCCGGTGAAAAGAAAGAGAAAGGTTCCGAAGAAAGCGTAGAAACCGTTCTGCCGGATGAGACAAACGAGGTAACGGTGATGAAGTTGAATACTACTGATTTCAACCACGAACTGATCAGTAACGGCAAACTGTCAGCCCGAAACTTTGTCGACCTAAAATTCGAATCGGCAGAACCGATCGCCAAGATATATGTGAAGAACGGCGATCGCGTGACGAAAGGGCAAAAGCTCGCAGAACTCTCAACCTTTCGCCTTGCCAACAAGACAGCGCAAGCCAAAGATGCACTCGAACGCGCCAAACTGGAATTGCAAGACGTACTGATCGGACAGGGGTATTCTCCTGACGATTTTAATAAAGTTCCTGTCGAAACGATGAAAATAGCCAAAGTAAAAAGTGGTTATGAGCAATCTAAATCCCAATATGAACTGGCGAAAAGAGAGATGGAACATGCTACATTGATTGCTCCTTTTGACGGCGTGGTAGCCAATTTATTTTCAAAGCCCTATAATCCGGCAAATACTTCTGAAGCATTCTGTACTATTATTGATTCCAAAGGAATGGAAGCTGATTTCACGGTGCTGGAAAATGAACTTGCTTTTATCAAGGTAGGAGATAAAGTGGTAATTACTCCTTATGCCGGTGGGGGAGCATTTGAAGGAAGTGTCTCTGAGATTAATCCGTTGGTGGATGCCAATGGTATGGTGAAAGTCAAGGCTGCGGTAAATGCGGGAGGAAAGCTGTTTAGCGGTATGAATGTAAAGGTAAGTGTCCGCCGTTCATTGGGAGAGCAATTGGTTATTCCCAAAACAGCCGTCGTATTGCGTTCCGGCAAACAAGTGGTATTTACCCTGAAAGAGGGCAAGGCTATGTGGAATTATGTAAATACAGGATTGGAGAATGCAACGGAGTGTGTGGTCTCCGATAGGTCGCAGAAAGGTATTGAGGATGGTCTGCTGGAAGGAGATACGGTTATCGTCACCGGAAACTTGAATTTGGCGCATGAAGCGGAAGTTGATGTAAAATGAATAATTAAGAATTAAATAATGAATCTATGATAAAATTCTTAATACAGCGTCCTATTGCCGTATTGATGGCCTTTACCGCCTGTTTCATTATCGGGGTAGTGACGTACTCTACGCTGCCTATATCGCTGCTTCCCGATATCGCTATTCCTGAAATTACGGTACAGGTATCTTCTGCCAATACCTCTGCCCGGGAATTGGAAAATACGATTGTCAAACCTTTGAGGGGGCAATTGATTCAAGTTTCTACCCTGAAGGATATTCATAGTGAATCGAGAGATGGGGCGGGCATTATCCGCTTGTCATTTGAATATGGAACGAATACCGACCTTGCCTTTATCGAGGTAAATGAGAAGATAGATGCCGCCATGAACTATCTTCCGAAAGAGGCGGAACGTCCGAAGGTAATCAAAGCGAGTGCAACGGATATTCCCGTATTCTATCTGAATCTGACACTGAAGAATGACAGTGCTTACGGAGCTACGGAACAGCACTCCTTCCTTGAATTGTGTGAGTTTGCCGAGTCTGTCATTAAGCGCCGGATAGAGCAGCTTGAAGAAGTTGCCATGGTGGACGTGACCGGAATTTTGGAACGGCAGGTACAGATTGTGCCCGACAAGGACAAGCTCGCCATGATGGGACTCTCCATTGGAGATATCGAATCGGCTTTATCTTCTAATAATGTGGAACCGGGCAGCATGACAGTGCGAGACGGGTATTATGAATACAATATTAAATTCTCGACATTGCTGCGTACGGCGGAGGATGTGGAAAATATCTATCTGCGTAAGGGCGACCGCATCGTACAGTTAAAAGACTTCTGCAAAGTAAGCGTCGTACCTGTAAAGGAAAAAGGAGTATCCCTGTCCAATGGAAAGCGAGCGGTGAGCCTTGCCGTCATCAAACAGGCGGATGAGAACATGGATAAGATGAAGCAGGCGCTGGTAGGCACGATGACCTATTTTCAGTTAGTATACCCGGAGATTGATTTCAGCATCAGCCGTAATCAGACGGAACTGCTGGACTATACCATCTCTAATCTGCAGCAGAATCTCTCTCTTGGTTTTCTCTTTATTTGTCTGGTAGCGGTTCTGTTTCTGGGAGATGTAAAGTCTCCGCTGGTTATCGGACTTAGTATGGTGGTATCCATCGTGATCAGCTTTGTCTTTTTCTACCTTTGCAATATGTCTCTCAATATCATTTCACTTGCCGGATTGATCCTGGCATTGGGAATGATGATTGACAGTTCGATTATTGTGACCGAGAATATATCGCAATACCGTGAACGGGGATACTCCTTGCGCCGTGCCTGTGTGACGGGAACCAGTGAAGTGGTCACCCCCATGCTGAGTTCTTCTCTGACGACTATTGCCGTCTTTGCCCCGCTGATTTTTATGAGCGGTATTGCAGGCGCTATTTTCTTTGATCAGGCTTTTTCCGTCACTGTAGGCCTGATGGTGTCCTATCTCACCGGTATCATGCTGCTTCCTGTGCTTTATCTGCTGGTTTACCGGACAGGTGTCCGCACCCGGAAATGGAAGTGGCTTTCTTTCAAATTTAATAACCCGATCAAGGATCACACGCTGGACCGCTTCTATGATGCGGGTGTTGACTGGGTATTCCGCCATAAAACGTTCAGTGTACTGTTCTGTGTGATTTCCATTCCGCTTTGCATATTCTTCTTTTTCTTTATAGACAAAGAACGGATGCCCGATATCGAGGAAAATGAACTGATCGCCCGGATAGAATGGAATGAGAATATCCATGTGGATGAAAACAAACGACGGGTGGATGAACTTTTCAAGGAACTGAAAGATGAAGTACTGGAGCAAACAGCCTCTATCGGCAGACAGGACTTCATCCTCAATCGGGAACGGGAACTGTCTTCTTCCGAAGCGGAACTTTATTTCCGTACGGAGACTTCCGACGCTATTGCTCCTTTGGCACAGACGGTATACAGGAAACTGAAGGAACGTTATCCACTCTCTGTCATCTCTTTCTCTCCGCCGGAAACGGTCTTTGAGAAACTCTTTGTGACGGGTGAACCGGATGTGGTGGCGGAATTTTACACCCGTAATAAAGCGGAAGCCCCCAAAGCGGAAGCAATCCGCAGCGTAGAACAGGAACTGGGACGAAAAACCGGAATCAATCCGACAGGTATCGCCTTCGAAAACCAGTTGAATCTGAGTATCAGTAAAGAGAAACTCTTGCTCTACCGTGTTTCCTACAACGAACTGTATCGGGTATTGAAAACGGCTTTCCGGGAAAACAGTGTGACGATGCTGCACTCTTATCAGCAATATTTGCCGATCAACATTGCCGGGGATGAAAAGACTGTGAACGAGGTGTTGCAGGAAACACTGGTGCAGACGCAACCGGACAACCGTGGGAATGTCGATTTTATCCCGCTTCGGGAATTGATCAACGTAGCTCCCGCCGAAGACTTGAAAAGTATTACTTCCGGACGTAATGGCGAGTATGTCCCGTTCGACTTTTACGGCGTGCAGGATGCGAACCGGCTGATGCGTGAAGTGAAACAGGTGGCGGAGGAAACAGGGGACTGGGATACGGGCTTCTCCGGCAGTATCTTCTCCAACAAGGAGATGCTGGATGAACTGGTCGTGATCCTGTTGATCTCACTGCTGCTGATGTATTTCATTCTTGCCGCACAGTTCGAGAGTTTTCTGCAGCCGTTGCTGGTACTGGCGGAAATCCCGATTGATGTGGCATTTGCCTTACTCTTGCTCTGGATATGCGGGCATACGCTGAATCTGATGTCTGCCATCGGTCTGATTGTGACCTGTGGTATTGTAATCAATGACTCTATCCTGAAACTGGATGCGATCAATGAACTGCGCAAGGCAGGCGTTCCTTTGCTGGAAGCTATTCATGAAGCAGGCCGCAGGCGTCTGCGTCCGATTATCATGACTTCGCTGACGACCATCTTTGCCATGGTGCCGTTGCTGTTCTCCTCGGATATGGGATCGGAACTGCAAAAGCCGTTGTCTATCGCCATGATAGGCACGATGTCCATCGGTACGGCGGTCAGCCTCTTTATCATACCGCTGCTTTACTGGTTTATCTATCGGGGAAAAAGCGGGAATCACAAACCAAATGAAAAACATGTTGAATTATGAAGAAATCATCCGTTCTTTTTGTATTGATGGCAGCATCGGGGATATGTTTCTCTTCAGTATATGCCCAGAAACGTCTGGTGCTGGACTTGAACCAGACTATCGCTTTAGCTAACGACAGTTCGCTGGAGTCATTCCGCACACAAAATATGTATCTGTCCGGTTATTGGGAATACCGGACGTACCGGGCAAACCGTTTGCCGAGTCTGACAATGGACCTTACCCCGGCACAATATAACCGGGATATCACGAAACGTTATGATTCGGGACAGGACCTGGATGTCTACCGTACGCAACAGTCATATTATGCCTATGGAGGATTAAGTGTCCGTCAGAATCTGGACTTGACCGGAGGTACGTTCTATCTGGAGTCGAACCTTGCCTATATGCGTAATTTCGGGGATAATAGTGCGACGCAGTTTACCAGCGTCCCGATACGGCTCGGTTATTCGCAGAGCCTGGTCGGGTATAATCCTTTCAAATGGGAGCGGAAGATCGAACCGCTGAAATACGAGCGTGTGAAAAAGGAATTTCTTTATAATGTGGAAAAGGTTTCGGAAACGGCGACGAATTATTTCTTTTCGCTGGCGATGGCGCAGGCGGAATACAAACTGGCAAAGGAGAACCTCGCATCTACGGATACTTTGTACCGCATCGGACAGCAACGGCACCGGATCGCCGCTATTTCACAGGCGGACCTGTTGACTTTAAAGCTGGATAAAGTGAATGCACAGAATACATTGCAGAATAGGGCAAGCGCCTTGAAACGGGCAATGTTCTCACTGGCATCTTTTCTGAATCTGGATAAGAATACCCAGATCGAACTGGAGCTTCCTTCACGCCCAAGTATGATGGAGATTCCGGTGGATGAGGCTTTGAGATGGGGAAGGAGCAATAATCCGCAGTTGCTGGAACTGAAGCAGAATGTACTGGAAGCGGAGCGGAATGTGGACAGAACAAAGAAGGAATCCCGTTTCAATGCCAGCGTGAATGCCAGTATCGGTTTCAACCAGGTGGCGGAAAACTTCGGAGATGTGTATCATAAACCGATGCAGCAGGACTTGGTAGCGGTCAGCGTATCTATTCCGCTGCTGGACTGGGGCGTTCGTAAGGGCAAATACAACATGGCACGGAATAATCTGAATGTAGTGAAGATCTCGGCACGTCAGGATGAGATTAGCATCGAGGAGGAAGTGATTATGACGGTAAGTGATTTTAATATCCAGCAGCAGTTGATTGCCAGTGCGGAAGAAGCGCTGGACCTGGCGATACTGGCTTATAATGAGACAAGGCAACGTTTTATTATCGGTAAAGCGGATATTAATAGTCTGACGCTTTCGCTCAACAGGCAGCAGGAGGCGCAGCGCAACTACATTTCTGCCTTGCAGAACTACTGGCTGAATTATTATAAAATACGTCGTCTGACTTTATTCGATTTTGCTACGAAGCTTTCTCTTTCGGATCGTTTCGACTTTAATGGAGGGAGACTGATCAGATAGTAATTTCTTTTGGGATATAGACAAATGAATCATGCAAGATATAGGTTCTGAAATTAAAAAGTCATCAAAGGCTTCCGCTTTTACGCTCATTGTCGCTTTTATCAGCGTGGCGTTGGTCGGGCTGGCACTTGTTCCGTTGCTGCCGGTGAAGCTGAATCCGTCACGGACCTTACCCGGATTTTCTGTATGGTTCGGCATGGGAGGGACTTCGGCGCGTGTCGTGGAGATGACGGCTACCAGCAAACTGGAGGCGATGCTTGCCCGTGTCAAGGGAATACAAAGCATATCTTCGACTTCCGGCAATGGCTGGGGAAGTATAAATGTGAGTCTGGACAAGCATGCAGATGCGGCTGTCGCACGTTTTGAGGCTTCGACCATCATTCGTCAGACTTGGCCGGAATTGCCGGCGGGAGTTAGTTACCCGTACATTCAGATGGCAAGTCCGGAGCAGAAAAGTCAGGGACCTTTTATCGCATTCACGATTAATGCGCCTGCCACTCCCAGTCTGATTCAGAAGTATGCGGAGGAACATATAAAGACACGCCTTGCGCAGCTTCCGGGAATCTATAAGATAAACGTCAGCGGAGCCACACCGATGGAATGGCGTCTGGAGTATGATTATGAGCAGTTGCGTGCGTTGGGGGTGAGTACGGATGAAATTAGTCAGGCAGTCGGTCTGCATTATCAGAAAGAGTTTCTGGGGACTTATGATGTGGAACAGGCGGCTTCGGGCAAGGAGTGGATTCGGTTGGTGCTGATGCCCGAACATGATAACCGGGAGTTTGACGCCGGGCAGATACAGGTGAAAGTGAAGGATGGGAGAATCATCCGCTTGGACGAACTGGTGAAGGTCGTCCGTATGGAAGAGCAGCCTCAGAGTTATTACCGGATCAATGGGTTGAATTCGATTTATCTGTCTGTTGTCGCTGAAGAGACAGCTAATCAGCTGGAACTGAGCAAAAAGGTACAGGCGTGCATGGATGACATCAGACTGTCGCTTCCGGCAGGATACGAGATTCATACCAGTTATGATACTACAGAGTTTATACATGACGAGCTGAACAAGATTTATTTGCGCACGGGAGTGACGGTGGCTATCCTGCTCTTGTTTGTACTGCTGATTACTTTCAGCCCCAAATATCTGTTTTTGATTGTCACCAGTCTGACCGTGAATATGGCAATAGCCGTTATCTTTTACTATGTCTTCGGACTGGAAATGCAGTTATATTCTTTGGCGGGTATCACGGTTTCACTGAACCTGGTGATTGATAATACGATTGTGATGAGTGATCATTATCTTCGATGTAAAAACCGGAAGGCGTTCATGTCTGTATTGGCGGCTACACTGACAACAATGGGAGCGTTGGTCATCATCTTCTTTCTGGACGAGAGGATTCGTCTGAATCTGCAGGATTTTGCCGCAGTGGTGATGATTAATCTGGGAGTTTCATTATTGGTTGCTCTGTTCTTTGTACCTTCTTTGATTGACAAAATCGGGTTGAAACGACGCAGGAAGTCTTCTCTGACCGGAGTGAAGAGAAAATGGAAAATGGGGAATACCCGTTTCTTTAGATGGCTGCGTTCGAAGATGCGAAGGGGACCGGTCTACTTTAGTCGTTTCTACAGGTGGCTGATACAGAGGCTTTGCCGCTGGAGAGTGGCGGTTTGCCTGCTACTGTTGCTGGCATTCGGATTACCGGTCTTTCTGTTGCCGGAAAAGGTGGATGGGGATGGCAAATGGGCAGAGATTTATAATAAGACACTGGGCACTCCCACCTATAAGGAAAAGGTGAAACCGATAGTGGATAAAGCGTTGGGAGGAAGCCTGAGATTGTTTGTGCAAAAAGTATATGAGGGCAGCTACTTTACCCGGAATGAGGAGGTAGTACTTTATGCCAACGCCAATTTGCCGAATGGCAGTACGCTTGAACAGATGAATACGCTGATCAAGCGGATGGAAACTTATCTGAGCGAGTTCAAGGAGATCAAGCAGTTTCAGACATCGGTGGAAAGTGCCCGCCGGGCATCTATCAGCATCCATTTCACCAAGGAAAATCAGAAAAGCGGGTTTCCGTATACGCTGAAAGCTAACATGATCAGCAAGGCACTCCAACTGGGAGGAGGAGACTGGAGTATTTATGGATTGCAGGATCAGGGATTCAGTAACAATGTGCGCGAGAATGCGGGATCATTCCGGGTGAAAATGTACGGATATAATTATGATGAACTTTATAGCTGGGCTACCAAACTAAAAGAGGTATTGTTGTCTCATCGTCGTATCAGGGAGGTGACGATCGGCTCCAATTTCTCGTGGTGGAAGGATGATTATCAGGAATTTTATTTTGATCTGGATAAGCGACGGATGATTGGAGCAGGGGTCGGAGCCGGAGAACTCTTTGCAGCCATCCGACCGATATATGGACGGAATCAGGAGATTGGTTCTGTGGTCACTGAAGACGGCACGGAAAGAATCAAACTCTCTTCCCGGCAATCGGGGCAACGGGATATATGGGCTATGCAGTATGATCCTTTCAGTGTAGGCGAAAAAGAGTATAAACTGGCAGAACTGGCTAAAGTGGAGAAGGGACAGATGCCACAGGAAGTGGCAAAGGAGAATCAGCAATATCGTCTGTGCCTGCAATATGAGTATATCGGTGCGTCGGAACAGGGACATAAGTTGCTGAAAAAAGACTTGGAAGGTTTTAATAAACTTCTCCCGCTGGGATATAAGGCGGAAGCGGAAAGTGATAACTGGTCATGGGGCGGGGGTGCCAACAAACAGTATCGTTTGCTCCTGATTGTGATTGCTATCATTTTCTTTATTACAAGTATTCTGTTCAATTCGTTGAAGCAGCCGTTAGCGATTATTTTCGTCATTCCGATATCTTATATCGGCGTATTTCTGACGTTCTACTGGTTCAAACTGAATTTTGACCAGGGCGGTTTCGCTTCGTTCATCTTGCTTTGCGGTATTACTGTGAATGCCAGTATTTATATTCTGAACGAGTATAATGCGATTCGTAAACGTTTTACCCGCCTTTCACCTCTCCGTGCTTATGTGAAGGCATGGAATACGAAAGTGATTCCTATTTTCCTGACAGTCGTTTCTACTATTTTAGGTTTTATCCCTTTCATGGTGGGAGCAGAAAAAGAAGGCTTCTGGTTTCCTTTGGCAGCAGGTACTATCGGAGGATTGGTGATGTCCGTGATCGGAGTGTTTGTTTTCTTGCCGGTGCTGACTTTAAAAAAACTCACAAAATTGTAAGATCTGATAAAACTATTGAAAGATGAAAAGCATATTATTAACGGTTGGGCTTGCCTTCATAGGCATGTATGCCACAGCACAGACGAGAGTCATTGATTATCCGGTAATGGGACAACGTACTACTGATGCATTGGAGTTTTATCAGGCGGAAGTTTCGGATACGGCAGTTATCCTTAGAGGAGATATGTATAGCCGCCCTAACTATTGGGTCCGGATAGCTTCTTCTTCTGTATTGAAAGGGAAAGAAACGGGAAAAGTCTACCGTTTGATACGTGCTACGGGGATCAAACTGGATCACGAAGAGTATATGCCCGAGTCTTGGAATCGCTCGTTTTCGTTGCAGTTCGAGCCGGTAGATAAACGGGACAGAATGGTTGATTATGATGAAATGATTCCGGAAGGGAATGGTTTTCGGGTAAATGATATTTGCTTGGAAAATAAGCAGATAAATAAGAAAATTCATTGTCGTATTGAAGGGACGGTAGCCAACTGTCCGGCATACAGCCGCTTGATGTTAATGCCGGAAGGAACCGATCCACGTGTGCAGGGATGGATTTCCATTCCGGTACGTGACGGGAAATTTTCGTATGACTTGTATACTGATAGGGAAGAACCCTATGAACTGTATGCCTGGAGCGATAACCTGCAGGGGGCTTGGTATCCGACTTCTTTCTTTTCAGAGAACGGGAAAATTGAAATTATCCTGCATTCGTCCCAGGCACCTGAAGTTTACTCGGACGCACCATTGACCAAAGAATTGCTCCGTTTCAAACAGGAAACTGGTAAGCTATTCTTTGACTCACTTCGGGAAGAAAGGGAAAAATTAGAAAAAGAAAATAAAATATTGACTCCTGCAGCGCTTGCTTTGCAGGCAGAGGTAGAAAAAGCTCAGAGTGAAGAGGAAAGGAAGGAAATCTTTCAAAAGATGCGCCAGTTAGATGATGACGGTAAGGCTTATACAGAAGATTATAAGGCATTGGAAAAAAAGAGTCAGGAAGTTAATGGCAAATACAAAAATTATGAAAAGGAATATATCCGGTCGAACCCTACAATCGTAGGGTTGTATCTGTTGAAGCAACAAATCAGAAGGATGCATGACACTGAAGAAGCCTCTGATATCATGCATATATATAAGACAGGATATGCAGGCAAGTTTGCTGATAATCCTATGACGGACTATATGAAACTTTGGATTGCAAGCCGGGAAATAAAGCTGGGTGGCAAGTATATCGACTTTACAGCTCCTGATGCAGAAGGACTTCCTCATACATTATCCAAGGAAATAGAAGGAAAAGTAGCGTTGATTGATTTATGGGCTTCCTGGTGTGGCCCTTGTCGGCGGTCGTCTATCAGCATGATTCCTGTTTATGAAGCTTATAAAAAGTATAATATCAACCCAACCGACCGTTGCTTAAAGATGGCTAAAAAGTGCGGCGTTAAGAGATGCGTTGTTCTCGGTTCATATTTCGCTTGGCTTGCTAAGGAAAGACCTGATATGAAGCTTTGCGAAAAGCACCCGTATATCCGTTCTCGTGTTGAGCAGGAGGAAGTTGCTTTCAAGTATGCCGATGATGATATGGGCGTAGCAGTTCTTGAACTCCCTTATATCTTCGGTACTCAGCCTGGCAGACGTCCTGTTTGGGTTATCCTTATTGAACAGCTTCAGAGATTTAAAAAAATGCCTTTTACTATGTATCCAAAGGGAGGTACTGCAATGCTTACCGTTCGCCAGGTTGGCGAGGCTATCGTAGGTGCGGCAGAGCAGGTTAAGGGCGCAAGAGCATACGGCATTTCTTGCTATAACTTAACTTGGAGAGAATTTCTTAAGATTGTTTACAGAGCTATGGACGGTATTCCTGACCGTAAGATTGTTGACTGCCCTAAGGTATTCTTCCAATTGTTCGGCCACGTAATGCGTAAGGATTATGCTTCCCGTAATGTTGAAGGCGGTATCGACCCTGTAGGTCTTGCAGATATTATGGGTATGAATCTCTTTATTCCTACCGATGATACTAAAGAGCTTGGCTGTACTCCTGATGATATCGAGGCTGCAATCTTCGATTCAATCAAGCTTTCTAAAGATGCGTATGAGGGCAAAGCAAAGCTCCTTGAAATGAAGGGCGAGTAATTTAATATTACATATTATAAAAGGACGATGATTTTTAATCATCGTCCTTTTTGTATGTTGCTATATCTTCAAGTTCACAATCAAGAATTGAACAAAGAGCGCTTAATGTGTATGTGTTGACATTGCCGTTTTTTCTGAGTCTGTCAAGCTGACCTGTGCTGATACCGTATTCTTTTATAAGCTTGTATTGCGAAATATTTTTATCTTTCATTGTTTGCCATAGCTTGTCAAATACAATCATTAAATCAACTCCTGATAATATAATTGTAAAATGAGATACATATATTGACAATAGCCCGTAAACGGGCTATAATAAAATTAGAGAGGTAAACAAACTAAAAAAGTTAAAAATTATTTTTGAAAGGTAAGGATAAAATGAAAAAGATATTAAGCGCTTTTTGCACAATTGTAATTGTTTGCGCAATTTTTGGTGGTTGTACCACTTCTTCTGAAGAAACTGCTGTAACAAATAATGATTTATATAATTATGATTTTTCCGCTTCAGAGATTGAGGGACGTTGGTATTGGAAAGATGTAGACCAAGATGCTGCAGGGATTATTAATTATTTGATTTTTGATGTTTCTGATAATCAAGTTAAAAGTTGGACAATTAACGGGCATTATGAAACGACTGATTTTAGATATCCTGTTTATGATTCAACAACTTATAATAAACCTGATGTTTACGATATTGTGTATGAGGACGGTGTTTGTTATCTCAAAAATACAAACGGCAATAATGCTTATATGCTTTCAAAACCAAAATACGGCAATGGTTTAATTGCAGATAATGGAAATAAAACATATAATTTTGTTTTTGATTATGATGATAGCTTTGAATCAACATTGGACCATATTTATAACTGAGAGGTATTAAAATGAAAAAAATAATTACTATTTTTCTTGGAGTTTGCATATCAATTTTCTTTGTGTCGTGTTCCACTCCGTACTATAATCAAAACAGTGATTTGCCTAATGCAAACAATACTAAGGACTTTATTCATTATGAAGTTGAATTTGATATTCCGAATGAATATACAGCTTATTCAACTGATAATGAATTTTATACCGAATTGATAATTAACGATAATATTGATGTACGTAAATTTAAAGAAGAAAATGATAATACGGATTGTGATGTCTATTTTACAGATGAGATTATTGATTCAAATGCCGAAGTTATTTATACACTGGTTTTTGAATTTAATTGTTATGATGAAAACGATAACCTAATTGATACGATTTATTTTACTGACACCTTAGGTGATAAACAAGGCATAGGCGGAGAAAATGTGCTTTCAAGTACAGTAAACGAATCTGTAAGGAAAATGAAATTTTCAAAAGCATTTTTGGCTGATCTAAATGAGGTACAACTTTATAATTGATTTACAAAGATAAAATGAAGCGGAGTTTTGATTTTAATATATCTGCAGAGTTTTTATAATACAATAATTGGAAGAAGATAAACTCAATTTTTTTTAATATGATAGGAGGTGAAAAAATGCTTGAAAACATAAAATTACATATTGATAAAATAATCAATGTCTTATCCGTTCTTTTGTTCATTGGTGGTGTAATCGGAACAATATATTGTATTTATCAAGGTAATGATTATGACGATTCTTTTTATTTTATTGCGCTTATTGTGTTTGTAAGTACACTTGTTTGTTCGGTATTTATGATTGGCTTTTCAGAGCTTATAGCGAGTACAAGAAAAATTGCGGAAAACAGCAAAGGTACAGAAGAATAAAAAGCAAAGAGGCGAGTTAAATCGTCTCTTTGTTTTTTATTCACCCTTTATCCTTAGGTCGGCAGATAAGTGCTACCGCAAGGGCGCTGAGCATTGCAACCGTAACGCCGACCGCACAGGCTTGAAGTGGACCTGCAACAACTCCCAAAAAGCCGTCTTTTTGTATCGCTTCCTTTACACCTTTTGCAAGGGAAGCACCAAAACCTGTCAGAGGAACTGTTGCGCCTGCTCCCGCAAAATCTATTAAATGCTGATAAATCCCAAGTCCGCCGAGCAGTACGCCGACGCAAACGAATAAAACAAGTATTTTTGCAGGCGTAAGCTTTGTTAAGTCAATCAAAAGCTGACCGTTGAGCATAGAAAAACACCTCTTTCGTCCTGTCTATTATGACGTAAATTATCAGAAAAGG
>OMCT01001123.1_pt1 | contig 17224 bp, 18 predicted proteins | sample 1674301 | NCBI WGS metagenome assembly OMCT01 (sample SAMEA103958158, study PRJEB25191) | human gut metagenome
TTATAGCTTTGTCGTGCCGAATGTCAGAGCTGAAGTTTTAGAAGAAGAGGATAAGAAAGAAGCTTTATGAATAACTCGCTCAAGAAAATCTGGAATGTGATCAGCAGCATCCTGGTCGCGCTGGTGGTGCTTCTGGCGCTCCTGCTGGTTGGCGCGAGAGTCGTTGGATTGCAGGTATTCACCGTGCTGTCCGGCTCTATGGAGCCGACCTATCACACCGGTTCGCTGATCTATGTAAAGAAGGTAGACCCCTACACCATAAAAGAAGGACAACCCATCACGTTCATGCTGGACGAGAATACTGTGGCCACGCACCGCGTCGTGGGTATCGTCCCGGACGAGGAAGCCCCTACCGTGATCCGCTTCCGCACCAAGGGCGACGCCAACGGCGCCGAGGACGCCAGCCTCGTCCATTATAAAAACGTCATCGGCACCCCGGTGTTTACCATTCCCAAGCTGGGCTACGCAGCCAATTACATCCAGCATCCCCCCGGCCTGTACGTGGCCATCTCCGCCGGGGCCGTCCTGCTGCTGCTGACCTTCCTGCCGGACCTGCTCTCCGGCGGCTCCGACAAGGAGCAGGGCAAGCGCATCCGTCAGGACAGTCAAAAGGCATAGATCCGTCGGTCCTGCCGCAAGGCTCACCATATCATTTGTTATCATTTTATGCAGGAGGAAAAACCATGAAAGCAAGGAACCGCATCAAACCCCTGTTGACCCTGTGCTGCGCCCTGCTGCTGGTAGCCGCCGGTGTGTTCGGCACGCTGGCCTACCTCACCGGCACAGACACGGTCAACAACACCTTCACCGTCGGCAACGTGAAGATCACGCTGGACGAGGCCAGGGTGACCACCGACGGCACGCCTGTGGAGGGCGCTGACCGTGTGAAGGCCAACGAGTACCATCTGCTCCCCGGCCACACCTACACCAAGGACCCCACCGTCACCATTGAGGAGGGCAGCGACCTGAGCTACGTCCGCATGAAGGTCACCTTCAACAACGCCACGGACATCATCGCCCTGTGTACTGACCCCGAGTTTGCCGAGGACGGCCCCACCGGTGTGGAGAACGCCTATCCCCTGATCCGCATGGTGAACTTCGTGGAAGCCAACGCCGCCAAGTGGGACGGCATCATCCCCGATAACATGGTGGACACCGAGGAAATGCTGGCCAATGCCAAGTACTTCGTCTACGACAAGCCCACTGACACTCTGACCTACTATTTCTATTACAACGAGACCGTTGCCGCCCCCGACGGTGATGTGGTCCTGCCTGTCCTGTTTGACAAAGTGACCCTGCCCGAGTGGGTCACCAGCGACCAGCTGGCCACTCTGGAGGATTTCCAGATCACCGTGGTGGCCGAGGCCATTCAGACCATCCTGCGTCGCGAAGCCTATCCGCATCCGTACGAGGCGCTGAAAGCATTGACGCGCACCAACCAGGCCATTACAGAAGAATCTATCAAGAACTTTATCGAGGAGCTGAATGTGAGCGAGGACATCAAGAAAGAACTCCGCGCCATCACTCCGCACAATTATACAGGAATGTAAATAAGAGGGTGTGTCCTGAAGAACGCAGCTCTTTGTTCCGGGCACACCCGCCTAATAACGGCCGTGAGGCCAACGTCTAATTTTATTCGAATAAAAACAAAATGAGTACAGAAAACGAAACTTGGCGCGATGCTTCTTCCGCAGAGGAGAACTCGAATGCCGGCCGTGATGGTAACCAGTTTAACGGAAGTTACAACCGTCCGTCTTATAACCGTGAAAATGGCGATCGTCCGCATCGCCCGAGATTTAACCGTGAGAGCGGTGAGCGTGTGCAGCGTGCATACAGCAGTGACCGTTCTTACCGTCCGCGCTTCAATCCTAACACCGAGAACAACGACCGCCCGCAACGCTCGTATGGCGAGGACCGTCCTTATCGTCCGCGCTTCAACGCAAATGCCGAGAATACAGGTCGTCCGCAACGTTCGTATGGGAATGCATCGGGAGAGCGTCCGGCACGTCCGCGCTTCAACCCGAATTCGGAATACGGTGACCGTCCGCAGCGCTCGTATGGCGCTCGTCCGCAACGTCCGCGCTACAACGATGCCGAAGGCAATGACCGTCCGCAGCAACGTTCGTATGGAACAGATCGTCCGCAGCGTCCGCGCTTTAATCCGAACGCCGAGAACGGCGACCGTCCGCAACGTCCGCGCTTCAATGCGGGTGCAGGCAAGCAACAGGGCGGATATGGCAAGCAGCAAGGCGGCAACCGTCGTCGTACGGCCGATTACGATCCGAATGCCAAGTACAGCAAGAAGAAACAGATAGAATATAAGGAACAGTTTGTTGATCCGAACGAACCGATTCGTTTGAATAAATATTTGGCCAATGCCGGTGTTTGCTCGCGTCGTGAAGCCGATGAGTTTATTACGGCCGGTGTGGTTTCGGTGAACGGAACGGTAGTCACCGAGCTGGGTACGAAAATTAAACGTGGCGACGAGGTGAAGTTCCATGATCAGCCGGTCAGCATCGAACGTAAGATTTACGTGTTGCTGAATAAGCCCAAGGATACGGTGACTACTTCGGACGATCCTCAGGCTCGCCGCACGGTTATGGATTTAGTAAAGGATGCCTGCACCGAACGTATTTATCCGGTAGGACGTCTGGACCGCAATACGACCGGCGTACTGCTGCTGACCAATGACGGTGATCTGGCTTCCAAGCTGACGCACCCCAAGTATCTGAAGAAGAAAATCTATCACGTACATCTGGACAAGAACCTTACAAAAGCCGATATGGAACAGATTGCAGCAGGTATCCAGTTGGACGATGGTGAAATCCATGCTGATGCCATCAGCTATACCGATGAAAACAAGAAGGACGATGTCGGTATCGAAATCCATTCGGGCAAGAACCGCATCGTGCGCCGTATCTTTGAGTCACTGGGTTATAAGGTGGTGAAACTGGATCGTGTTTACTTTGCCGGGCTGACCAAGAAGGGACTTCGCCGTGGCGAATGGCGCTACCTGACGGAACAGGAGGTGAACTTCTTGCGGATGGGTTCGTTTGAATAATGACAGTATAATATAATATGTAATATAGGAGCCGAGGGGTAAGCGTTACCTCTTGGCTCTTTAGAATACGAATACGATAAGATTATGGAAAAAATTAGTAGAACAAAGATTGTTGACCTGCTGAAGCGCGAGGATTTTGGCGCTATGGTCAACGTAAAAGGATGGGTTCGTACCCGTAGAGGTAGCAAACAGGTGAATTTTATTGCACTGAATGACGGTTCTACAATAAATAATGTACAGATAGTGGTAGATGTGGCCAACTTCGACGAGAATGTGCTGAAAGATATCACGACAGGTGCCTGCCTCAGTGTGAACGGTGTGCTGACCGAGTCGGTCGGTGCCGGCCAGAAAGCTGAAATTCAGGCCCGTGAGATAGAGGTGCTTGGTACTTGCGACAATACGTATCCTTTGCAGAAGAAAGGACACTCCATGGAGTTCTTGCGCGAGATTGCGCATTTGCGTCCGCGTACCAACACATTTGGTGCCGTATTTCGTATCCGTCACAACATGGCAATAGCCATTCACAAGTTTTTCCACGAGAAAGGTTTCTTCTATTTCCACACTCCCATCATTACGGCTTCCGACTGCGAAGGAGCCGGCCAGATGTTCCAGGTGACTACGAAGAACCTGTACGACTTGAAGAAAGATGAAAATGGCTCCATTATCTACGACGATGATTTCTTTGGCAAGCAGACCAGCCTGACGGTTTCCGGACAGCTGGAAGGTGAACTTGCTGCTACGGCGCTGGGTGCCATCTATACGTTTGGCCCGACTTTCCGCGCCGAGAACTCCAATACTCCCCGCCATCTGGCCGAGTTCTGGATGATTGAACCGGAGGTAGCTTTTGCCGACTTGGACGAGCTGATGGCGCTGGAAGAGGAGTTTATCAAATACTGCGTGAAATGGGCGCTCGATAACTGCCGTGACGATCTGGAATTCCTGAACAAGATGGTCGATAAAGGTCTGATAGAACGTCTGCAGAAAGTAGTTGATACGGAATTTGTCCGCCTGCCTTATACGGAAGGTATCAAGATTCTGGAAGAAGCAGTGGCAAAAGGTCATAAGTTTGAATTCCCTGTTTACTGGGGATGCGACCTGGCCAGCGAGCACGAACGTTATTTAGTGGAAGAACATTTCCAGAAGCCGGTTATCATGATTGACTATCCGAAGGAAATCAAGGCTTTCTACATGAAGCAAAACGAGGACGGCAAGACGGTACAGGGTACGGATGTGCTGTTCCCGCAGATTGGCGAAATCATCGGTGGAAGTGTGCGTGAAGAGAATTATGACAAGCTGATGGCCCGCATCACCGAGCTGAATATCCCGATGAAGGATATGTGGTGGTACCTGGATACCCGTAAGTACGGTACGTGTCCGCATGCAGGTTTCGGATTGGGCTTCGAACGTCTGCTGCTGTTTGTAACGGGTATGGCCAATATTCGCGATGTAATTCCGTTCCCGCGTACTCCGCGTAATGCAGAGTTCTAATCGCGAACGGTTCCCGATATAGAGATAAGGGAATATCCCCGGAAAAACAAGTCTGCACAATCTTTAGGATTGTGTGGACTTTTTTTATATATAATGTTGTTTTTTCGAAAATATTATTTATATTTGTCACAGCATGTAAGGCGATATTGTTAACCAAAACTATACGAATATGAAACGGAATTTATTCTTTACCATGTTGGCGGCCATGCTGCTGATGGTAACGGGGAGCTCTGCCCAGGAGAAGGTTGCTTTTAAACCTGCCAACTTGCAAGGCATCTGGCAATTATGTCATTATGTGTCCGAGTCTTCCGATGTGCCGGGAATGCTGAAGCCGAGTAATACATTCAAGGTACTTAGCAAGGACGGACGTATTGTCAACTTTACACTTATCCCCGGTTCGGATGCCATCATCACCGGTTATGGCACTTATGAACAGCTGACGGACAATTCTTACAAGGAAAGTATTGAAAAGAATATCCACCTGCCCATGTTGGACAATAAGGATAATGTGCTTGAATTTGAAATGGAGGAAGGTGACTACATGCACCTGAAATATTTCATTGCGAAAGATTTGAATGGCAATGAACTGAATTGTTGGTATCATGAGACCTGGAAGAGGGTTGTGATGCCTGATAAGTTCCCGGAAGACATTGTGCGCTGATAGCTTTTTGTAAGCATCGGCAAAGCCTTTTTGTTTGTGGTTTTTATTCCTTTCCCGGTCGGGGTGACGTATGGTTGCGTACCCCGATTGGGAAAGTTCTTTTTTTTAAGGGGATGAAAGGGCAGGGCGAAAAAAAGCAAACTCTTTGATAATCAAAAAAAGACTAAATCGTTTGCCAGTTAACAGAAAAACCGTACCTTTGCAAGCCGATTATTATCTAAAAAGGATAAGCAATTAATTCATAGCGAGTTGGACGGCCTTTGTCCGGGGTGTCCGATTAGCGGTGAAGAGAAAAATTAGTAGTAACATTATTAAAAAACAAATTAAGAGTGGATACTTTAAGTTACAAGACCATTTCTGCAAACAAAGCTACAGTGACTAAAGAATGGGTCATTGTTGACGCTACCGACCAAGTATTGGGTCGTCTGGGCGCAAAAGTTGCGAAACTGTTGAGAGGAAAGTATAAACCTAACTTTACCCCTCATGTAGATTGTGGCGATAATGTGATCATTATCAATGCCGACAAAGTGAAACTGACCGGTAACAAATGGAACGACAAGATCTATTTGTCATATACAGGTTACCCTGGTGGTCAGAGAGAAATCACCCCTGCCCGCTTGCAGGCTAAACCGAACGGTGATGACAAGTTGCTGAGAAAAGTAGTAAAGGGTATGCTGCCCAAGAACAAACTGGGCGCAAAATTGCTGGGTAATATGTATGTTTACGCAGGTAGCGAACACAAACATGCTGCTCAGAACCCGAAAATGATTGATATTAACGCACTTAAATAAGAAGATAATGGAAGTAGTAAATGCATTAGGCAGACGTAAACGTGCTATCGCACGCATTTTCGTAAGCGAAGGTACTGGAAAGATTACTATTAACAAGAGAGACCTCGCAGAGTACTTTCCATCAAGCATTCTTCAGTATGTGGTTAAGCAACCGTTGAACAAATTGGGTGTTGCTGAAAAATATGACATCAAAGTGAACCTTTGCGGTGGTGGTTTCACCGGCCAGTCTCAGGCTTTGCGCCTGGCTATTGCCCGCGCTTTGGTGAAAATCAATGCCGATGACAAAGCAGTTCTGCGTGCAGAAGGCTTCATGACCCGTGACCCGCGTTCGGTTGAACGTAAGAAACCGGGACGTCCGAAAGCACGTCGCAGATTCCAGTTCAGTAAACGTTAATCAGTTACATAAGTTAACAAGTGGACAAGTTAACGAGCCTATAAGATTATTGTCTTGTAGTCTGTCAACTGATAACCTCGTCAACTGGATACGTTTAGCATCTAAACTACCGGGACTCTCGCTCGTACTGAACAGGCTACCCGGCGGTTGGTTTAGAAAAACAAAAAAGAAAGTAAACGATTTAAAGATTAAAACAAGATGTCAAGAACAAATTTTGATACATTATTGGAAGCCGGTTGCCACTTTGGTCACCTGAAGAGAAAGTGGAACCCTGCAATGGCTCCTTATATTTTCATGGAACGCAATGGTATTCATATCATTGACCTCCACAAAACAGTTGCTAAAGTAGATGAAGCTGCTGATGCACTGAAGCAAATTGCAAAATCAGGAAAGAAAGTCCTGTTCGTTGCTACTAAGAAACAAGCTAAGCAGGTAGTGGCTGAGAAAGCTGCTTCTGTAAATATGCCTTATGTAATCGAGCGCTGGCCGGGTGGTATGTTGACCAACTTCCCGACTATCCGTAAGGCTGTGAAGAAGATGGCTACTATCGATAAATTGACTAACGATGGTACATATTCTAACCTTTCTAAGAGAGAAGTTCTTCAGATCTCTCGTCAACGTGCAAAATTGGACAAGACTTTGGGCTCTATCGCTGACCTGACTCGTCTGCCGTCTGCATTGTTCGTTATCGACGTAATGAAAGAAAATATCGCAGTTCGTGAAGCTAACCGTCTGGGTATCCCTGTATTTGGTATCGTTGATACTAACTCTGATCCTACAAACGTTGACTTCGTAATTCCTGCTAACGATGACGCTACTAAGTCAGTAGAGGTTATCCTTGACGCTTGCTGTGCTGCAATGATCGAAGGCTTGGAAGAAAGAAAAGCTGAAAAGATCGACATGGAAGCAGCTGGTGAAGCTCCTGCTAACAAAGGCAAGAAAAAATCAGTGAAAGCAAGACTTGACAAGTCTGACGAAGAAGCTATCAATGCAGCGAAAGCTGCTGCCTTCATCAAGGAAGACGAAGAGGCTTAATTATATAATGTGCCAATTTGCTAATGTGCAAGAGTATGCTTATACACTTGCATCTTGATTGGCAGATTGGCACATTTTTTGTTTTGAAAATTATTATTCATTTAAATAAAGGAAATTATTATGGCTGTAACTATGGCTGATATTACCAAGCTGCGTAAAATGACCGGAGCTGGTATGATGGATTGTAAAAACGCATTGACTGAAGCTGAAGGCGATTTCGACAAGGCAATGGAAATTATCCGTAAGAAAGGACAAGCTGTTGCTGCTAAGCGTTCAGAACGTGATGCTTCTGAAGGTTGTGTTTTGGCTAAGACTACTGGTGAATATGCCGTTGTCATTGCTTTGAAGTGTGAAACTGACTTTGTTGCTCAGAATGCTGATTTTGTGAAACTGACTCAGGACATTCTGGACCTTGCTGTGGCTAACAAATGCAAGACATTGGATGAAGTAAAAGCATTGCCGATGGGTAACGGTACTGTACAGGATGCAGTGGTTGACCGTAGCGGTATTACTGGTGAGAAAATGGAGCTTGATGGTTACATGACTGTAGAGGGAGCAAGCACTGCTGTTTACAATCACATGAACAGAAACGGTCTCTGCACAATCGTTGCTTTCAACAAGAACGTTGACGAGCAGTTGGCTAAACAAGTAGCTATGCAGATTGCTGCAATGAACCCGATCGCTATTGATGAAGATGGCGTTTCTGAAGAAGTAAAAGAAAAGGAAATTGCTGTTGCTATCGAGAAAACAAAAGCAGAACAGGTACAGAAAGCTGTAGAAGCTGCTCTGAAGAAAGCCAACATCAACCCTGCTCATGTAGATAGCGAAGAGCACATGGAAAGTAATATGGCTAAGGGCTGGATTACAGCTGAAGATATAGCTAAGGCAAAGGAAATCATTGCTACCGTTTCTGCTGAAAAGGCTGCACACCTGCCGGAACAAATGATTCAGAACATCGCTAAGGGTCGTCTGGGTAAGTTCTTGAAAGAAGTTTGTCTGCTGAATCAGGAAGATATCATGGACGCTAAGAAGACTGTAAGAGAAGTATTGGCAGCTGCTGATCCTGAACTGAAGGTTCTTGACTTCAAGCGTTTCACTTTGAAAGCTGAATAATTTATCTCAAAAAGATAACAAGATAAGGGCGGAAATCATTAGAATTCCGCCCTTTTTCATTATCCTCCGACACCTTTGGTCTTTGTATATCCTTCTTTTATTAACAGGTCTATTACTTTCTGCTTGAAATCTCCTTGTACGATGATTTCTCCGTCTTTGGCCGAACCTCCGACTCCACATTTGCTTTTCAGTAGTTTTCCAAGTTCTTTCTGGTCATTCTCCGTACCTACGAATCCGGTGATGAGTGTAACGACTTTACCTCCACGATTTTTCCTGTCGAGAGAAACCCGAAGATTTTGTTTGTTTTTATCCAGCGTCACTTGTTCCTGATCATCATCCATATCATAGTTAAAATCAGGATTTGTAGAATAAACCACATTCAGCCTGTCTTTCCAATCATTATTTTTCATATTCTTCTGCTTTTATTGTGTCAAAAGTAATATTTTGTGGGGAACCTTGCAATCTTTTGTCTATTTTGCCGTCTAATAATAAAACGAAATAAGACTAATAAACCGAAAATGATGAAACGATATATAGCGTTTGTTCTTATATGTTCTTTTACTATCTCTCTTTGGGCACAAACATTTAAAGGCAGAGTGGTTGATTTTGCGGGAAATCCGATACCCTACGCGGCACTTTATCTGAAAGAACTTAAAACAGGCTTTACTACCGATGATAATGGTTGTTTTCAGACTTCGCTCCAGCCGGGACAATATACTTGTGAGGTTTCTTCTTTGGGATTCGCAGGACAAACGTTTTCCTTCTCCATATCTACCGGAGATTTGGAAAAGAATATCGTACTCTCGGAGCAGGTATACAGTTTGCGGGAAGTCAATGTAGTAAAAGGGGCGGAAGACCCTGCCTGTTCTGTGATGCGCAAAGCGATTGCCAATGCTCCTTATTACCGTACGCAGGTGAAAGGATTTAGAGCCGGTACCTATCTGAAAGGTACGGGAAAAATGAAGACCATTCCCGCTATTTTAAAGCTGTCAAAGGAAGTCAGGAAAGAGTCGAAGGAGCTTTTGGGTAAGTTGTTTGTGATGGAGGAGCAGAGAGTGGTAACTTTCAAAGCTCCCTCTACCTGGGAGAATCAGGTAAAGGCTTATTCCAATTCTTTTCCGGAAGAGATGGAGGTCAGAATTGGTCTGACTACAATCAACTTTTACGAACCTGTTATTTTTGATAAGGTATCACCATTGAGTGCCGGAGCTTTTTCCTATTACCGTTTTAAGTTGGAAGGGTGTTATAGTGAAGGCAACTACCTGATCAATAAGATAAAAGTCATCCCTAAACAAGACAGCCCACGTCTGGTATCCGGAGATTTGTACATTGTGGAAGACCTTTGGTGTGTTTCTGCGGCTGAGCTTTCTATTCATATGGGTGGTTTAAAGGCTAAGGTTAAGGTTACTTGTAAAGAAGTTCAGCCCGCTGTTTTTCTTACTACTTCTACAAGTATGTCTTGTGAAATTAAGATGATGGGATTTTCGGCAGAGGCTTCTTATCTGGCGGCGGTACATTATACGAATGTAGAAGTTGCAGACCGTCAGCAGGTAATGAATAGGGGGCTGTCTTCTTCTGATACTTCACTGAAGCAAAACCGAAAGCAGCAGAAGCTTGCAAAGCAGATAGAAGAACTGGCGGCAAAAGATGATTTGACTTTGAAAGAAGCCTATAAATTATCTAAGCTGATGGAAAAGAACATAGCTGAATCCGACTCTACACGTTCTTTGCACAAATATGAGCGCAAAGTGAGAAAAAGAGAGGTGAATGTGAAGACTGATTCGCTGGCAGGTGAAAAGGATTCGCTTTATTGGGCGGCTGTCAGGAGTGTTCCTTTGCGCCCGGAAGAAATACAGAGTTATGTTCATAAGGAAAAGTTATCCCTTTCCAAAGATTCACTTCAAGAGGATGATTCGCTAAAGACATCCATTGGAAAAAAGATCATTCAGACATTTCTTATGGGGAAAACCTTTCGTAGTCCTAATAAAAATGCATGGATCTCTTGGACCGGCCTGCCTTCCTATGTACCTGAATATAATTTTGTAGATGGTTTTTGGCTGGGAGCCAAGTTTGAAACAGGACTGAAACTATCAGAAGCCTCTGTTTTACAATTTACTCCATCTGCATACTATACCTCTGCCCGTAAAGCGTTGGCAGGACAAGGTGAACTCTCTCTGAGCTATGCTCCGAGGCGACGAGGGTATATGGTACTGTCCGGTGGAATGCTTTCTGCCGATTATAATGGAGAAAGTGGAGAATCACGTCTGATAAATGGCGTTGCTTCTTCTTTCTTCGGACGAAATGATGTGAAACTTTATGAGAAACGTTTCCTGTCCTTACATCATCAGATTGAATTGGCAAACAGTTTGTTGTTTTCTACCTCACTTTCCTGGCAGCGTCGGCAGATGTTGGAGAATCATATACACCGGAGTTGGTTTAAGAAAGAGGCAGAACCGAATATTCCGGATAGCCGGGCATTCTATCCGATGCCTGAAAATGAACTATTAAAAGCTTCGTTTGCTTTGGAATATACTCCGGTCCATTATTACCGGATGCAGAAAGGGAAAAAAGTGTATGAAGAATCCAGGTATCCTACTTTTACATTACGTTATGACCGGGCTTTCCCTTTGAAAGGTACGTTGTCTTCTCCATCCTATCATTTAGCGGAATTTTCCGCCAGACAGAACATAGAGTTCGGAATGTTTAATACGTTGGACTGGGCCGTTAATGCCGGAACTTTTTGGGATAAGAAAGGTATGCAATTCCCCGATTTCAAACATTTTGCGACAACTGGTTTGCCGGTGACCGAACGCTCGTTTGACACAGGATTTTTTTTATTGGATAATTATGCATACTCTACCAATACCCGATGGGTACAAGCTAATATTTCCTGGTACACTCCCTATTTATTGCTGAAATTTCTACCTTTCCTGAAAAAGAAGAATCTGGATGAAGCATTGCATCTCCGTACGCTTGCAGGATATGACCGGCGTCCCTATTCGGAAATCGGTTACTCCATCGGATTCCTGAAACTGGCACGGTTAGGCGTCTTCGTTGGCTTCGAGAGTCTGAAATACCGTTCGACCGGAGTTTCCGTCAGCATTCCTTTGTCAATGTTTGCAGGAGAGTAGCACCTGTGTAGAAATAGTATGAATCATTCTTGCAATTCCGAAAAAAAACGTATTTTTGTCAATCTTATAACCTGAATAAATAAAAGAAATGGCCGAGAACCAAAAGATACAGCAGATAGATTGTACGAAAGTGCCGGAGCCTACTTTGCGCAGGCTGCCTTGGTACTTGTCGAATGTCAAGTTGCTGAAGCAAAGAGGCGAACGCTTTGTCTCTTCTACGCAGATATCTAAGGAAATAAATATTGACGCTTCACAGATAGCAAAAGACTTGTCGTATGTGAATATCTCCGGACGTACACGTGTGGGGTACGAGGTTGATGCGCTCATCAGGGTTTTAGAGCACTTCCTGGGGTTTACGGAGATACATAAGGCTTTTCTTTTTGGAGTCGGTAGTCTGGGAGGCGCACTTTTGCAAGACTCCGGTCTGAAGCATTTCGGACTTGAGATTGTGGCTGCTTTCGATATTGACCCGACGTTGGTCGGTACTCACCTGAACGGAATTCCTGTTTACCATTCGGACGACTTTCTGAAGAAGATGGAAGAATATGACGTACAGATCGGTGTGTTGACTGTTCCTATCGAGATTGCCCAGTGTATCACGGATATGATGGTGGACGGAGGAATCAAGGCTGTCTGGAATTTTACCCCTTTCCGTATCCGTGTTCCGGAAGATATCGTGGTACAGAATACATCCCTTTATGCTCATCTGGCGGTTATGTTCAATCGCCTTAATTTTAACGAAATCAAATAATGAAGATTATTGCCGTAGGAATGAACTATGCCCTGCACAATCAGGAGCTGGGACATACATCTATAAATAAAGAACCGGTTATTTTCATGAAGCCCGATTCGGCTATTCTGAAAGATGGCAAACCGTTCTTTATCCCTGATTTTTCGAATGAAGTACATTATGAGACGGAGCTTGTTGTACGCATCAACCGTCTTGGAAAGAATATTTCTCCCCGTTTTGCCCATCGATATTATGACGCATTGACAGTTGGCATTGACTTTACCGCTCGTGACCTTCAGCGTAAATTTCGTGAAGCTGGTAATCCGTGGGAACTTTGCAAAGGTTTCGACTCTTCTGCCGCTATCGGCACTTTTGTTCCGGTAGAGCACTATAAAGACATTCAGAATCTGAATTTCAATCTGATGATTGATGGCAAGGAGGTGCAACGTGGTTGTACAGCGGATATGCTCTTTAAAGTGGATGATATCATTGCTTACGTCAGTCAGTTCGTAACACTCAAAATAGGAGATTTACTATTCACGGGGACACCTGCCGGGGTAGGTCCGGTTAGTATCGGCCAGCATTTGCAGGGATATCTGGAAGGAGAAAAGTTGCTGGATTTCTATATACGTTGATCCGTATATTCTTTATTTGACTCATTTATTAAATAGTTTATGAAAATAAGAGTAGGTTTTGGCTTCGACGTACATCAGTTGGTCGAAGGCCGTGAATTGTGGTTGGGTGGTATTCGTCTGGAACATGCTAAAGGATTGCTGGGACATTCGGATGCTGATGTATTACTGCATACGGTTTGCGACGCTTTGTTGGGAGCCGCTAATATGCGCGACATCGGCTATCATTTTCCGGATACTGCCGGAGAGTATAAAAATATCGATAGCAAGATTCTTTTGAAAAAGACAGTAGAACTGATTGCGACCAAAGGATACCGTGTCGGGAATATTGATGCGACTATTTGCGCGGAACGTCCCAAGCTGAAAGCTCATATTCCGTTGATGCAGGAGACGATGGCAGCCGTAATGGGTATCGATGCGGAGGACATCTCGATTAAAGCGACTACAACTGAAAAGCTGGGTTTTACCGGACGTGAAGAAGGTATTTCCGCTTATGCTACCGTGCTGATAGAGAAGGACTGATAAGAATTGCAGAACTTCTGAATGGCTGGCTATATGGGTCCGCTGATAGGTGAGTTTTCGTGTATTTGCTGTCTGTTTATGGTCAGTCCGTTATAAAGAAGATTACTAACTCCCTAAAACAATAAATAGTATGAACCGATCTTTAAAATTGTTCTTGGCACTGGTTTCTTTGTGTATGACCACCTTCTGTTTCGCTCAAAAGAGTGAATTACAGTTTAACAAAGATGGCAAGTTTAAAATAGTACAGTTCACTGACGTCCATTTTAAATATAAGAATCCCGCTTCCGACATAGCGCTGGAACGTATCAATCAGGTACTCGATGAAGAACAGCCTGATTTTGTAATCTTTACCGGTGATGTGGTTTATTCTGCTCCGGCAGACAAAGGCATGTTGCAGGTATTGGAACAGGTATCGAAGCGTAAACTACCTTTTGTCGTCACTTTCGGCAATCATGATAATGAGCAGGGAATGACACGGGAGCAATTATACGATATCATCCGTCAGGTACCGGGCAATCTGATGCCGGACCGGGGCTCGGCCCTTTCTCCGGATTATGTATTGACAGTAAAAGCATCTTCCGATGCAAAGAAGGACGCGGCTGTTCTCTATTGCATGGACTCCCATTCTTATTCTCCGTTGAAGGATGTGAAAGGTTACGCATGGCTTACGTTCGACCAAATCAATTGGTATCGTCAGCAGAGTGCTGCTTATACCGCACAGAACGGTGGGCAACCATTGCCGGCGCTTGCTTTTTTCCACATTCCTCTGCCGGAATATAATGAAGCGGCTTCTGATGAAAATGCCATTTTGCGCGGAACCCGTATGGAAGAAGCATGTGCGCCCAAACTGAATACGGGTATGTTTGCTGCAATGAAAGAGTCGGGTGATGTGATGGGAATGTTTGTTGGTCACGATCATGATAATGATTATGCGGTGATGTGGAAAGGAATCCTGTTGGCTTATGGTCGTTTTACTGGTGGAAATACAGAATATAATCACCTGCCGAATGGTGCCCGTATCATTGTGCTTGATGAAGGTGCCCGTACTTTCACTTCCTGGATTCGCCAGAAAGACGGTATCGTTGATAAGGTTAGCTATCCGGCAAGTTTCGTTAAGGACGATTGGACCAAACGTTAGCGATAGCCAGTTTCACATTGCTGAGGCGGGTATATTTGGAACCGTAGCTTTCGAACAGGCGTGATACCCGCGCCGATGCAACATATATAATTTCTCCCGGTCGATATTCATGCTCTATTCCGGATAGGGTACATGATATCGCACTGGGAGTTTTTGATGGGATGCTCATTGTCACTAGGTTGCCGCTGGCATCGTTTAACGTCAGTATTTGCTTCACGAAGAATTGCGGAGTTGTTCCATTTATTCTTGTCTTGTAGGGGTCATCTTCCAAACGCACCCGCATGACTTTCAGTTTTAAGTCTGTCAGCTTCTCGTTCACTTCTCCCAAATAGCGACTCGCCCGGCGTGTCTCTTTCGTTTTCCGCAGCATTATGTCCAGATGTACCGAATGGTAGGCCTGTGCTATTTTGACGAAACGTTCCTGTTTGGGAATCTTCGGGGTAAACTTGTAGGCGATCCAGCTCAGATAGGCGGGATCGATCTTTAGGATTTCGTGCAGGAAGTGTCCGTGGTATTTGCCTACGGAGATAATGTCGTCCCCTTTGCTCTGCATTCTTTTGGCATTGTACTCCACAAGCAACAGGCTGCGCGGTGAGTAGAAGCATAGCGTGCTTGCCATCCGCAGCGTTTCGTGAATGTCGGTGGAAAGGTCGCAAATGTAGAAGATGGACTGTCTTCCGGGCAGTGGAGAGTAAATCCATAAAGTATATTGGAGATGCTCCGGTCGGGGCAGTACGACAAGATAGGCGCCCACTTCCTTATAAGAGGCTCTCCCTTGATTGTATGCATTCAGCTTACTATACAATAAGTCTTGTTCAGTCTGCGGTATGCCGGGTATGATTGGATTTGCCATAGCTCGGAATAATTTATTCCAAATATACATTTTTGGAATGAAAGAAACAAGGGGAAGCCAAGAAATATCAGAAGCGTACCATCAATTCCAATACTACTTTGTCTTGTTCCGACTCCTTCGCTATGCTGTTTTTGGCATAGAAGTATTTCTCGTAATTCAACCGGAGGTCTGTGCGGAATGCTTTGCTGAGGCTGAAGGTGATGCCGCCCGTTAGGCGTTGGCGTTTGTAGTCGGTCACCGTCAATCTGCCGGTTTCTTCATCGGCGGTTTTGGCGTCGCTCTGGTCGGTCATCATGTCGTAGCGCAGCAGGAAAGACATTTTGTTGAATACTTTCCGTAACGGCAGATCGTAGTTGATGAAGGTGTTGACAGCGTGTACATCTTTGAAAGCGTTGTCGGAATATTGCTTGTACAAATATTCGCCTTCGATATGGAAACGGCCGGTTTCGTAGTAAGCGCCGATGTCATAGGACTGCATGCGTACTTCTTCCGGTTGGATACTCTGCACGCTTAGTGTCAGGTTCAGTCCTTTGGTGAAGAGAAACTGGGCTTTGGCGGAGTAGTTCACTTCCTTGTGCCATTCTTTCTGGTTGGTCAGTCCGGAACCGTTGAAAAGTCCTCCTTCCACAGTGATAGGTACACCGGTAGGCAGGGTATATCCTACTGTGAATCCCACGTCCCGTACATTGCCCACTTGCTTGGCGATGAACGAGCGGTTGGGAAAGTATTGCTGGTGCGGCGAGCGGTGGGCGTCGATGGTGAAGGGGACGCGCATTTGTCCGGCGGTGACTGTCAGTCCTTTTGTCGGGAAAAGCCGGGCGTAGGCATCCAGCATCTTGATTTGACCTTCGTCGGAGAGGTCTATCTCGGCTTTGTAGGCTACGCTGGGCAATACGTTACCCGTCACGCTGACGCGGGCATTGCGTACTTCGAAACGTCCTGCACCCATGGTGGTCTGATATTCGTATTTGGCGCGGATGGTTCCGTGGACTTCCGGCAGGTAGTCTTTGGTTTCCATTTTTTCCTTTTCAATCTTTTTTCCGTCCTCATTGATGGAGGGCGTTTGGGCAATTGCGGCCAACGGCAGCAGGGCAATCAGTACTGTCAATGCACTTTTTTTCATAATCTGTTGTTGTCGAATGATTTGTCGGCGACAAAGTTCGGACATACGTGTTGTGTTTTTGTGTCATATATGTTGCATTGTTGTTACAAAAACTGTTAGAGAGAAGAACTGTGATAGGTGCCGTTTTAATCTTTTTATGGCTTGATTTAGTTTCTTGTTTTTATTAAAACGTTGGTTGTTAGGATTATATGTGCACTGAGCAAAAGTTTCAGTCTGAAATATCAATGAAATATTCCTATCTTTGAAGAAAATATCAAGAACGTTTGTTTTAGAACTCTGATGCTTATGAAAAGACAGTTGTTTTTAGCAGGAATAAGTTTGATACTGGGCGGCATGCCGATGCTTGCTCAAGATATATCTCCGGTGAATTCCGTTTCTTACGAATGGAAGAGCGTACCGATAGTGGGAGGAGGCTTTGTGGACGGTATTGTTTTTCACCCAGAAGCTCCCGGTATCCGTTATTGCCGCACCGATATGGGAGGGGCCTATCGGTGGGATGCTGCTTCCTGCCAGTGGACGCCCTTGTTGGACTGGATAAGTCTGGATGAAAGC
>OMCT01001129.1_pt1 | contig 17139 bp, 12 predicted proteins | sample 1674301 | NCBI WGS metagenome assembly OMCT01 (sample SAMEA103958158, study PRJEB25191) | human gut metagenome
AAAGAGTTCTGCTGTCTGATACAAGAGGATAAATTGAATTGATAGAACTCACCTATAGTATATGTTTTCCGGAATCGTAGAAGAATGCGCCAGGTTGGTGGCGATGGTGAAGGAGCAGGAAAATGTGCATTTCACGTTCACCTGTTCGTTTGTGAATGAATTGAAGATCGATCAGAGTGTGTCTCACAACGGTGTATGCCTCACCGTAGTCAGCATGACCGACGACACCTACACGGTGACGGCCATGAAGGAAACCTTGGAACGTTCCAACCTCGGACTGTTGAAGGTGGGCGACGAAGTGAACGTAGAGCGCAGCATGATGATGAACGGACGCTTGGACGGGCACATCGTTCAGGGGCATGTTGACCAGACGGCCACGTGCATCAACATTCAGGATGCCGAAGGCAGCTACTATTTCACCTTCCGCTATGCCTTCGACAAGGAGATGGCGAAGCGCGGCTATATCACGGTCGATAAAGGTTCGGTGACGGTGAACGGTGTCAGCTTGACGGTTTGCAACCCTACCGACGACACCTTCCAGGTAGCCATCATCCCCTATACCTTCGAACATACCAACTTCCATGCCATTCGGGTGGGGAGCATTGTCAATCTGGAGTTCGACATTATAGGGAAGTACATCAGCCGGATGATACAGTATTGAGGTTTTCCCTCAGAGGGTACGGTCAAGGGCAGATAATCCTTACCTGTACCTTGTCCCACCCATCCGTTTACGTAAGTTGTTGGGTTCACTTTAAAAAGTCTGTTTCCTATGAGTCGCTTTATAGTTACTATCACTTTGCTCTGTCATCCTGAGCGAAGTGAAGGATCTGTTATCAAATAGCCTTCGAAAGAGATCCTTCACTTCGTTCAGGATGACAGAATGATAACTATGTTATGCGTTAAGACAAAAACTGTACTTTTTAAAGTGGACTCAGTTGAATTAAATAAGTCACTGTCCAATCGATTATGTTAGCTGAATCCGATTTTCTCCGTTTAGTCGAGGCACGTCAGAGCGACCGTGCTTACGACGCATCACGCCCGGTCGAACAGGAAAAGCTCGACCGCATCCTGGAGGCAGCCCGTCTGGCTCCGTCGGCGTGTAATGCCCAACCGTGGAAGTTTGTGGTTGTCACCAACCCCGAACTGGCCGTAGCCGTAGGGAAGGCCACAGCCGGACTGGGCATGAACAAGTTTGCCCGCAACGCCCCCGTCCACATTCTGGTAGTGGAAGAGTCGATGAACATCACCTCGTTTCTCGGTGCTAAAATCAAGGATAAATACTTCCCGCTGATCGACATCGGCATCGCCGCTGCCCACATTGTGCTGGCTGCCGAGAGCGAAGGTCTGGGCTCGTGCATCCTTGGGTGGTTCGACGAGAAAGAGATCAAGAAGCTCACCGGTATTCCTTCGGGCAAACGGTTATTGCTTGATATTACGATCGGATATCCTGCAAAAGAGAAACGCCCGAAGTCGAGGAAGCCGGCAGAAAAAGTCATCAGTTACAATCATTATTGAGGGCGTATTATGGCCCGATTTTTTCCCAGTTAGAGAAAAATATCTTCCTAACTGGGAAAAATTTTTTCCCTAACTGGAGAAAAAACAAGCCATACCGCTTTGAGGGCAGTATGGCTTGACAAACAAAACAAACAATAACACTTATCACGTTTGATAAGTGTCGCCTGTCCCTACTTCTCCAAGTAGCCGACAGGCTTGGGGCTCACCTCACGGTGAGTTTGAGTTTTTAAGTTTTTGAGTTTTTAAGTTTTTAAGTTTTTAAGTTTTTAAGTTTTTGAGTTTTTGAGTTTTTAAGTTTTTGAGTTTTTTAGTTTTTGAGTTTTGAGTTGGGGGATGTTCGGAAACAGCTTATGGAGCTGGGGTGGGGCTCCTTTTCCCTTCTCTGTGAAACTCTGTGTCCTCTGTGGTGCAAAGCTCACCATCCCAAAAACCGGTTTATCTCTTCAAAAGCGGCATCTTTCAGCACCACCTTCTTTTGTCCGTCCAGCAAGTAGAGCGAAGGCATGGCTTTCAGGTCGTACAGTGCATCGGTCTTCACCGCCTCGCGGTCGGTACCTATCATCCAACCTTCGGGCATATCGGGCAAGGCTTTGCGCCAGGCCGTTTCGTTGCCTTCGGTATAAATGGCCAGCACACTTATCTTTCCCGTCTTCACAGCTTCTGCCAGTGCCGTGCTGGCTGTCATCTGTCCCAATACGGCGTGGCACGACTCACATTCCGGGTCGTAGAACACCAGTAACAAGCGGTCGCCCTTCACCGGTGTAGCGGCCAGCGTGCGGCGGTTGCCGTCGGGCAGGTAGTAGGTGAAGTCCGTTGCCCGGTTGCCCGGATTATTCCGTTTCAGCAGGCTTAGCCTGAAGCCGAATCTCGAAACTTGTGCATCCCCTTTAGGGAATTCCTTGATCAGTGCTTCCAGATACATCCCATACAAGTATTCGTTGTAGAAAGGCGAATTCGGATTGTAGAGGTAATCATCCGCCATCTTCATCAGCACCGGGCATGCGTAAGCCGAAGGAATAAACCTCTTGCACCAGTTCTCCATACTTTCACGCGTCAGTTCGTCCGGCGTGGAGCCGTCTGCCAGCAGGGCGATGAAGTTCACAAAGCCCTGTTCAGTTATGTCGCGGTTGTCCACCAAGGTGGTGTCGGCAAAGTTGAACCGCTCCCAATAGTGGGTGAGGAGGTAGGACTTGCGGGCTTCAGGAGAGGTCAACATTTCAGGAATGGTGGGGAAAGGGAAACTCTCACGCGATTCTTCCTGTCCCGCGACTTTCACCGAGGCAGCAACCTGTCTGGAATCATCCGCAGTAGCCGTGTTCCGGCACGACACCGTCACGGCTCCCCACATCAGCAGGAAGCAAAGCATCCAGCGGCCCCTCACCGTTACGTTTTTCGTTCTATCAGTTATCGGATACATCACGGTCATTCTCTTTTTCCAATCAATTGCCTTCCGCTGCCTCCAGCACCACATTGGGCGATGCAAACAGGGCGGCCAGGTTCTGATAGGTTTTATGATACATCGTTCCATCCGTTCCTTCATAATGGAACTCCACTTCGTCGGTATACCAGTTGAAGGTATATTCCTTGCGCAGGCGCAGTTCATACTGCCCGTCAGCTGTAACGGTGATAGCACCGATGCGGCTGCCATTACGGGTACGTTCGAAGGAAACAAACGCGCTGCGAGGTACACTCAGTCCGTTTGTCCCATAGGTCAGAGTTCCACGGATGGGCGTATTGCTCACCTTGAAGGTCTTGTCGAAGAACACCACTTTTTCCTTGTTCGACGAAATCACGATGTCACCCGCACTCACGATGCTGCTTGTCTTGAACGGCAAAGTCTTCCGTTCGCCGGTCTGATTTACTCCACTCGTATTATCCTTGTTTATTACATCATTACTACCATAGTTACGTTCATTTTCCCGATTGGCATCCACCGTATAGATAAAGCGTCCTTCCACGTTCGGGTCGGCTTTCAATTTAGAGCTATTCAGTTTGCAATCAGCCAGTCGGGCTTCATCAATCTCCAGCATGGGCGCATCGATATAGATTTCAAATGCTTCGCCAAACGGATCGACAGACTTGTCGTCCGAACCTTTAAAGCTGGTTATCTCCAGAGCGATATCGACCTTTTGTTCAGGCGCATACGTCCATGTTAACGGAGTAGTTTCTTCCTCTTTGTCTTCTGATGTATCTGTTCCTTCACCGTTTACACGTGCCGCAAAACGGAACGGATTGTAATTGGCCAACTCGAACGTAACAGAACGGTAAGAGTTGCCGGTATAAGTCGCTCCGTTATTATCAGGCCATGCACTCAGTGAGCCTTGTTGGTTGGACGAGATACGCACCACTTCCGCGCTGACAGCCTTGTTGGTCTTCATGTAGATGGAGTATCTACCGGTACCGGCCGTAGGATTATCTGGCTTCCGAGGCTTAAACACCAACATACGGCCTACATCACCCCATTTGCTTTCATCTACTTCGTAGAATGTACAGTCAAACGCCATTACTCCGGCCTGGCCTTCCTCTCCATCTTTGTAATAATCCAAATGCTGGGAATAGAGCAGGAACTCATCATTTTCTTCAGCATTGATAGGAGAGTCGTTAGCTAAATTTTTCATTACCATATCAAACTGTACATTGGCATATCGCTTTTGGGGAACCAACCGATAATAAATCACTTCATCCTCCGGGAAATTCTCTTCTGATGGATTTTCTGCATTGTATTCATTAAGACCATCTACTGTAATGGAACGTTGATTCTCCGAATACGTAAAAGTCTTGGTTATGGTTTTAAAATGTTCGGCTTCTATTACAACCGTTCCTGTTTCTTGGTCTTCATGGTTCAACACGTTCTCAAAGTAGATGCGCTGCACGCCGGGAGCATCCGCTATATACACGTATTTATACCCAATGCCGTTCGGTTCGCCATAACCTTCATCGCCGTTGTTGATTACAGGCAGCGTTATGCCGGCAGCCGAACGCACGTCCAGTTCGTTGGTACTGACCAGCACGCGGAGCGGGAACAGTTCTTCGGGGCAGGTTTCCGGGATGGTGAACATCAGGGTTACGTGGGCACGTTTTTCGGTAGGATTATTCTCATTAATCTCTCCCCAAACCTGCGTTCCTACCCAGGCCGGTGTAAACTGCTGTTCCTTGATGGTAATTACCTTGATTTTGCGTTGCAGCTTTCCTTTCTTCACCAGCAACGTTCCTTCCAGCTTTTCGTTGTTGCCCAACGGCAGGAGTGAAATTCGGATTTCCCCTTTACCTGTACCGTTTGTCACAGTAAAAGAATGTCCAATAGAAGATCCTGCTACCCGGTTCCCGTCTAACCAAGAGATAGTCGGTTTATCTGCATCGGTTACAGTTGTACCGTTTTTCCCTTTTAATGAATAGGTTAAAGTATAAGTCTTACCGGTATCCTCTTCGTCTAGAATGTAGTTGGTTTTGTCCACCGTCAGGATATATTTATTGTCTTCCACCGACTTCACCTCGTCTGAAATGGAAATCCATACGTTGTTGGTAGCCGGAGCTGTCGTTGCCGTCTCAAACGTTTTCTGCCCGTAGGATAAGGCTCCCTTTATATTCAGGATGTAATGGAAATTGCGCTTTATCAGCAGCTGCTCTCCTTTGTCGTCGAGCAACAAAGCACGATAGTATAAATCATCAGCTTCTGTTTCACTGGGAAGAAGATGTCCGCGGATGATGACGCTTACCGGATCGTCCGAAGTGTTCTTGCACTCAAAGATATATTCTTCTTTCGAGGTCGATACATCGGTGATGTCACTCATTTTGGCATCGTTCAAGGGAAGGGTTACAAAATTCGCGTCAGTAGGCCATACGAAATCATAACCTTTTGTCGGATGATAAGGAGCTACCGTGCCAAAGGCATTGGAATTGACGACTGTGAATCCGGTAACGATGAACGAATCTGTTGTCCATTGGGCAATGGAGACCCGCGCCTGGTTTCTGATCATGGTAATTGTTTTCCCCTTGAGTTGTTCGTCAATCTTTTCTGTATCAGATTGGCTGGCAAACCGTGCCCAATAAATCATTTTGCCTGACGAACCTTCGAGCACAGACATCACTTCTGCTTCCGATTTTCCACGGAAGTCGTCTTCCTTGAATTCCGACATATTCTGGTTGGCCAGGAAATGGATGGTACGGGTATTGTCGGGCACCTGGGCATCGAATGTTCCTGTCAAGTCGCTTGTTGGTGCCAAGGTAGCTGTTGCCGTCGAGATGAACAGTCCGTAGCTGTCGAAGCAGAAGAGGGTCATGTCCTGCACACCGCCCCCGTCGGGGTCTACGGCACGGGTTACGACTTCCTGCATATCCGGTATGTTGGCTGTGAAGCGCAGGGCCAGATAGCCTTCTTTGGTTGCGGGCAACGATTCGTCCTGCCAGCCTTCCTGTCGGCAGGAAACCAGCGTAAGCAGCATGCCTGCCAATACAATGATATATCTTATTGTTTCCTTCATATTTCTATTTTCTATCTTTGATGACACTGCTGTTTTTTAGGGAACCTGTTCCGGCTCGTAGGCATCGCGGATACAACGGATATAAGCATTGTCACTTGTGCCATCTTCTCCATTAGAGTTTTTAACAGATCCACTTGCGCTCCAATACCATTTTCCAGCCAGCACTTCATCCATTGCAGCATTCGGTTTATATTGAAATTTCATAATAATTTCCAATTCCGCTTTCGTAGGGAGCCGCCAATCCCGTAGATGTATCGTTTCTCCACTTTCAGTATCTTTATACACTTCTACATATTGTTCACAATGACTGGCTGCGATATCTACATCTGATGTAGGTTGAACAGCGCCCAATTGTGAAGCTATCATAAACGAAGGAGAAACCAGTTGGGCATTGTCAGCACCGGAATCAGTAACTCCATTTGTAATTTTGGGCTTACCTATTGTATATGTACCTGATGAAGCGGTGATACGAACATGATACATACGGGCATTTCCTCCGTCGCTTGCCCAACGATATAATTCAGTATTCTTCTTAGAATTATTATTCCAAAAATAATAATACAAATCAGATTTACCTGCATTAATACCAGATTCATATGTTTTAGAATTTACTTTAGAATTAAAAAAACCATAGCTATTAGCACTATATGACCAAGACCAATTTCCCCACCAACCATAATCAGGAGAAGCACTTACATATCGTTTTTGCCCTTTCTCATCCCAATTTGTCCCTTCAAAATCATCCCGATACGAATAGTATCCTAAAATATTCGTAATGTACTCCAACGGATACTGGGCAATCTTTACATATTTAGGTGTAGCCCCATCATCATTTGTCACCTCCATTTCAATATAACGAATAGTATTGTTGGTTGGCAATGGAGCTTGAATCATAATATGTCCATCCAAACCCGACTCGGGAGTAACTGTAACAATGGATTTATTTTCATCCTCCTCTTGCCCAAACTTATCAATATAATATACACGTGTAATAGTCGCAGTCACCGTTGATGACGAAGCAAATTCCAGTGTCGTATTATCAACTGTGATATTGCGCATCTCCATTTCCTCTTCGTTCACATACAGAAATATCGGGCGATCATCGCCGTTGATATCCACATTGATTTCTTCCCAATTTATGACTGAATACTGAATCTCCGTCAATTCTTCCGGTTCGGACGGGTCGAGCGCGCCGGGCGCATTGACCGTTACTGTTACCTGGTAGCAGGTATTGCGTTTCAGCACTTTGTCCTTGCTGATGGGGATTTGGTAATAACTGCTCACATGACTTGTTTCTTTTTCCGATTCATCTGTATATTTCATGGGGATGTTCACCACCAGGCGTACTTCCTTCTCCAGACTGGCATCGGCCCACTCGTGGGCATAGGCATAAGCAGTCACGGTAATCTGTTCTGTAGTCCAGTCAAAATAATCGTTATTCATAAGACCAGGAGTCCTTAAATCCGCCTCACCACCCACTCCGGCCAGCAGCGAAGTGGTATAAGGCATATTCCGTAAATAATATCCGGGGATAGCCCCTTCCAGTTCCTGATCAAAAGTCACCTTCTCCCCTTTCTTTATATGTACAATGACTTTGGCCGCCGCACGCCGCAGGGTAACTTTCAAATTCGTATCATCGAACTTGTCGCCGTTGTAGAGCACAACCGGAGCGGCTGCCGCAGGTTCTTGCGCATCCGCATAGGCGATGCCATCCATCAGGAACGACTGAGGAGCACCCGTTATATTCGTTATCCCGGTCAGGAAAATATCCTCGTCTTTCTGCGTCATGGCTTTCAGGGAGTTCAGGTCGGTGATGGCATCAAAATCGTCTGTCGCGTGGGTACTGTTGGCTATCAGGTACACCCAATAACCGATATTGGCTGTAAAGTCCTCCCGCTTGGCCGCCAGTGTAACGGTGCCTTGTTCGTCCGTGCAATTGCCGACACGCTCATAGTGCGCCTTCCCGCCACTTTCTTCGAAGATGAAAACATCCAGATGTTCCACAGCTACTTCGGCTCCTTCCTCCGATGGAACAGTAGCCCGGCTTTGCGGAACGTCACCCGTCGAAAATTGCAGGACAATGGCATTGCCTTCCGTTCCCGTTCCGGGCAGGAAGGAATCGTTTTCGCTGCTACAGGCCGCCAGCAGCGGCAGCAGCAGTGCCGTTTTCAGGATTGTAAACAGTATCTTTTTCATAACATCGTCTTAGGGGTTGGCAGTCGTAGGATCTATTTGAGAGATAACTATCTTTTCGGGGTCGCTGCTTCCCGGCCATTTCGTATCACCGCTTGTTCCGTTGATTTGCAGCAGCGACATGGCTCCTGGATCCCACCGGGGGATATAGCCGATGCCCAGTTCTACCGTTCTGCCTGCGTTGTCGGACTTCAGCGCACGGATTTTGATGACATACTCGGAGGAGGAGGCCACGTAGGGAGGTTCCACTTTCTGCATGCCTTGTTCGCCGCTTTGGTACACCGTTATCTCATAGTCCGCCGGAGTGGCATTGAGCAAGGTGGGCTGCCATTCCTGCCCCACAGGAGCGGTAAGCGAGAAGCGTACCTTGAATGTTCCCTCATCCGAATCGGGGTCAGGATTATAATAAACCGTAGGCTGGCTATAGCTTGCTCCTTCCATGGGTTGTATGGGATTCGTATAAGTGGGGTAGGCAAAATCGAGTTCGTAGTTTCCGCCGTCGTCCCAATCGGCCACCACATACTCGACCGTGATTTTACCCGAATTCCGCATCAGGCAGCAGATGGCATAGTAATGGTTACGTTCGATGCGTGGCAGGTACACCAAGCCGGTATTTGTTTTATCGCCAAACTGATAGTCTATCTGAAGCACCGCTCCCTTCGCATCTCCCGGTTTGTTCCAGGAAGTACTGCCCCAAGGGGTTTCAAAGGGATAGAAAGGAACCTCCAGTAACGGAGTATAGTTGCCGGGATTCCTGCGGTCAGTCTCTGATATGTCTTCGGAAAGAGTATTACCTACATTCCCTTCAACCAACTCCAATTTAATTTCCGCCTCCTTCGAAGCAATGTCTTTTAAAACCTTGTCTGTTTGCGGGAAAAGATAGTTCATCATACGGGTACCTTCTTTCAGAATCTTGGCACCTGTCACAGTAAGTATTTCGTTCTCTCCTTCCACTTTGGCAGCAAAGAGGCCCAGCTTGCCTACAGGGCGTGCCAGCTCAAAATTCACTTTTTCATTTAAGGTATAATGTCCTTCGTGATTGTTGTCTTGGGTTTGTAAAGAAGCGTTATCCGTTTGGACAGTTACTTTTTGTGTGGCAAACATAGGTAGGCCGTAAGTGGCTACAGGTGTTTGTAGCTCAGTGAAAGAGAAGTTATTCAACTCAGTTTCCGATGTACGTTCATTCAACTGCTTCTCTTCACCCCGCGTAGACATCGCCCCCTCATTGGCCACAGCATAGAAGCGGAGGGTCTGTGCTGTGGGTTCTGCCTTTATCTTCAAATCCATCAGGAAGGATTTAGTCTCAGTCGTATTATTCAAGTTCTCTTTGTTCAGATAAAGATGACCGACGGTTGTACTACTACCATCAACATCGGAAAACGCATAAACGCGGAGGGAATGGAGGGCAGACTCTTCATCGGTCGGTGTTCCAGTAGAAGCATCGACTGCACGTGTATGCACGTTCAGCTGCACCTGTACCGTCCGTTCGCCGAAAAGTAGTGTGCGGTCTTCCTCGTTGCAGCCTGTCAGGCTTCCGACCAGGTATCCCAGAACGAAAATCCTACCGAATATTTTTTTGATGCTATCCATATCGTTTCCAACTATTTTTCGTTTTTATCAGAATTCGGGTGTCAACACTTCCATTTCCCAATCTTTTACCGAGTAAGACACTTCGATGTCGAACACTTTCTCCTTGATTCGGATGAACACCTTGTTCAGGGTGTTCCGTTCTATCTTTGTCAGATAGATTTTCTTCTCGACGCGAGAGCCGTCGAGGGTATAGTTGAGGGTGAGGCAATATCGTGTGCCTTCATCCGTTATCGTTTCATCTACTCCTTCTACCTGAAGCGCGTCTCCTCCATTCAGGTTTTCGAGGAGGTAGGGTGAAGAAGAAAAGGTAATGGGAGTAAATTTATCAATTACTTCTTCTAATTTATCGTTATTGGGTAAGTCACCTGTCAGGACTGTAGTTATTTCTTGACCATTCTGTGGTTCAAACAATAACAATATCCTTTCCTTATTATATGTTATATAGTTGGGATCCGAAGTTTCCCATAAATATCCTTTGTTCGGCTCGTGCCCCAGCGTGATTTTATTCAGAGACAGCTTGGTTGATTCCAAGTTTTTGGTGCAGTACACCTCCAATTTTCCTACGCAGCGCACAGCATTCATTTCCACATCATAATGTATTTGGCTGGGGAAAATATTCAAGGTGGTGTCGCAGCTCATCGGCACTTTGTTGTCGTGGCTGTAAGGTTGGTTTGGGAAGGTAAAAGTAAGAGCTTTCAGGCTCGTGGGAATCATTTCGTTTGCATTGGTTATTGTGCCTTCCGGTACATTTAACAGTAGATAGAATTGAATTGCGGTTATCCCAGTTGCATTAATTTCAGCTTCTACAGTCGCTTTTAAATCGATACCTCCACTATAGACTTCATTCCAAATAGGATTATTGCCTATATATTTCAATAATTTGTTATCACTGAAAATCCAAAGATGGAAGTTATCGGGGCTTTCTTCTTCTCCTGCTTCCGCTCTCGTCGTAATATCCAGATTGAGCGTGATGGTCCGCTCCTGTGCAGAAGGTTCTTCCGCATAGGGAGACGCATCGCTGCATCCTGTCAGGATGAGCAGCATGAGCCACGTTGCTATGGATATTATTTGCTTCATATAATTTGAGTTTTTAAGTTTTTGAGTTTTTTAGTTTTTAAGTTTATCTGTTTATTAGTTTGTCAGTTTTTTAGTCAACAACTCAACAACTTAAAAACTTAAAAACTCAAAACTTACAAATTTACATTCTGTATTCGTTTGCTCCATCCCAGTACCCCGATCGATACGTTGGCATATACCCAGCTGCCGCCGGAGAGGAAGAAGGAGAGGTCGTAGTCGTAGCCGCGGTCCAGGAACTCCTGGCGGGAGTAGCGGTGCAGCTCGTCGTAGTTGCACAGGCGGCTGAGCAGGTCGGGCAGGTTGACTTCGATGACCCGTTTGCCGGTTTCCTTGTGCTCTACTACCAATACTTCGTCGTCGGCCATGTCGTCGTGGGCAAAGATGCGCGAGGTCATGAAGTCGGCATGTCCCATGTTTCCTATGGCCGTCGTGCGGCTGCTGACATCAGGGTCTTGGGTATTCCACGTGACATAAGGTGTACACAGGGCCTTGATGCTGGAGTCTTCGGAGTTGTCATGGTTCAGCCGGATGTTGCCGCCGGTGATGTAAAGGTTGTAGTCGTCGATGTCCATCGCTGCGGGGTCGTCCACATCGCGCAGGGTGACGCTGATGTAATTGGTGTTTCTGACCAACGACAGGGTGTGATAGGCATACTGTCCTTGTCGCACTTCGACAGGCTGGTCGGAAATGGAATGCCAAATGGTATCCAACGGTTCGCCCTGGTGGTTGACTGCTCCGACGCCGTCGTACAGGCGGTTATGGTCGAGGGTAATCTGCAGGTCTTCCATGCGGCTGTTCTCGTTCATTTCCGTACGCAGGAAACTGCCTCTCTGGTCGTCGCTTTTACGCTGATGTGCCAGTGCCACGAAGCGGTATTTTCCGTCGGGCAGGTCCAGATACATGTTATAGCCATACTCCCGTAGGGGTTGGAATTCGTCGTCGTTGGCTTCGGTACGGCTGTCGATGTAGTTGCCCTGTTCGTCGAAGATGTAGAGGGTGACTTCGCCCACATGGTCGGCGAAGAGGTCGGAACGATGCAGGTTGTAGTCATAGACGAAGTTGACATACACGCCCCGTTCGCACCCGTCACGATTGTCGAAGATCAGGTCGGTGCACGACGTAACGGTCAAGCTCAGCAGTAAGGCTGCCAGCCAGCCTGCCTTCAGTATAGGTTTGGCACAATGGTTCATAAGTAAATGAGTTTGTTAGTTTTTGAGTTTTTGAGTTTTTAAGTTATTGTGTGATTGGCTTCTAAAGTGGTAATAAGGCAATGACTTACGAACTCAGAAAACTAAAGAACTAAATACTTGTCAAGTTGTTTTTATCGCTTTATTCAGGTAAATGGTGAGGTGTGTTTATTCACCACAGATTTCCCGGATTGACACAGATTTTTCTTGAACTTCGGATTGTCCGGTTCCGTCCGTGACAATCCGGGTAATCTGTAGTGAATACGAGGCACAGCCTCACACATTATGTTACAGATCTACACCCTGTGAACGTTTTGCCCAGGAGAGGACGTTGATGGTACAGTTGATGTATCTATCTTCTGTGTCAGCTGGTAACTCAGGGTTATCAGGAATTGTTGGCTCACCCAAACCACTGACAGAATTAATGCTTAGTTCATACCAGTTGTTACGGACTACTCCCCATCTTCCTAAATGGTCATTTTCATTATAATCATCCAAATTAACAATATTGTTAGCAGGAGTATACATATCACCAAAATGCTTGATCAAAGAAGCATAGTAGAAAGTTTCTCCAGCTTTATAAAATTTGATAGGACTGTAAGCTGCCAATATGGCTTGGGCTTGTGTGTCAGATAAATCACTAAGCGTACCTTCATTAGCTTTAACCTTAACAACTTTTTTCAATTCGGCTACAGTTGTAATGATGGCACCATTAGCCTCAGAAGCTATATCCAACTGATTTCCATTCGTTAAAGGGTCAGCTGTCTGATTTACACATTCTGTGAAAGAAGTCAATATTGTACTTTGTGGATAGATTGTGGAAACATTGTTGCAAGTAAAAATATTAGCTGTTGTACCTTGAGTATTTTGATAAGTTGCTTTCAGCAAAATACCTGTCAACTGATCCTGTTGCATCGCTTTGGCTATTGTTGTGTTCTCTGCACAATAGGCAACTTTTTCTTCTCCTGAACTCATTGAATTTGTAGCAGGGGTCAACCAGGCATCATCACCAGGGGTTGCATTTGCACTCCATATTTTAAAATTATTAGCCAAATCATTTTCCGGTACTAGAGCAGAATAATTAGGATCAATACCCCAATAGGTGCGATAAGGATCGGACGCTTCTCCCACGAAACGATTTACTTTCGATGCACTTGTATTATAATATTTAACCCAATCTTTCCACGCTGTACCGACATTACGTACTAAGTAAGTTTTTTTGTTTGTCGTTTGCAAAATCCATCCATTAAAAACTACTTTGCCTACTTCTGTTTCTTTTTCCATAATAGACAAAATATTGTCATTATTTTTGCTGTTTATCTTCACATTGACTTTTGCAGCCACACGCTCTACATAAATATTATCAGAAGGACTTTTTTCAGCTGAGGTTTTATCTTCATAAAATTTTAAGTTTACCAATGTCGTGATCTTAGGGTCCCATGTAGTGCCTGATGCTACACTTGCAATATCTGAGATCGGTGCATTGGTCATCATGAAACTTCCTTCTCCATCTGTTGACGCTATTTTCGACAAATCTACATTTGAAGCACTCTCGAACAACTTACTTAAAGTTTTGCCAGTGAAAGGTGTTGTTCCACTATTACCAGTAGCATCAAATGTCAATTCATTATTTAGTACTCCAAAATAACCAGAACCATTTATAATGGCAAGGGCATATATAGATTGCCCATCTTCAGGCTGGGGTACTTCACTAACAACATGCTCTAATTTAGTTGTAATGTTATTATTAGAAGGAGTACCACTAAAATTGGTGCTTAAATGTGTTGCCCATTTACATGCGGCTTCACTTTCCTTTTCACCGTAAAACAATGCCAGAATAACATTATTTACTTTGTACTCTGCTGCCAATCCATCGTTGAAGTCATCGTTTTCGCTATCAGCTCTTGTAGAAGCTCCCGAAGTACTTGGCAGGTTCAGCGCAATTTTTACATACCCTGTACCATCGGCATTCAAATCGTTACCATTCCCTGAACTTTCATCCAGCGAGTCGGAGCAAGCCGCCATCACCAATGTGGCAGTCAGCATCCAAGCCATGTTTTTAAAAATCTTTTTCATAATCTTTACTTATTTATCGAGTTAATAATTATTTGTTTTGATCTACTTTGTTTTGTTTTAAGGACTTAGGGTTGAGAGTTGAGGGTTGAGGGTTTAGGGTGAATTGTTGACCTTGGTTTTACCCTTAGCCCTTTACCGTTCTGCGTCATTCCTGAGTCTACTTTGCTCTGTCATCCTGAACGGAGTGAAGGATCTGTTATCACGTAGCTTTCGAAGGAGATCCTTCACTCCGTTCAGGATGACAGAATGACAACTACGTTATGCTCTAAGGCAAAAATGTACTTTTTAAAGTGGACTCATTTATATCGTTTTTAATTCTTCATTCCTCATTCTTCATTTCCAATTACCTTCCTGTTCTCCTCCGCCTCCTTCACTCCTCCTTGTAGCGCCTGTTCCAGCAGCGGCAGTGCTTCGTCGTAGCGGCTTTGCAGCAACAGCGATACAGCGCGGGCGTTGGCTGCCTGCGGACTATTGCCAGCCTTGTCCAAGTAGGGTTGTGCCTGCTCGGTCAGACCTTGCTCTAAGAGGGCACAGGCGGCGTTGAGGTTGGCCACTTCGCTGTCGGGGTACATGCGTACGGCTACATCGAACACTTGTTTGAAATCGTCGCTGCCCGGTTCGTAGGTCTGTGCCACGGCAAACATCTCGTCGAGGCTGAGATTCTGCGGGCGGGTGCGAAGCACTTCTTTCGCTTCGTTCACGTTGAAGCTGCGCACGGTGTAGTCGATGCGGTAGTCGGTGCGGCGCAAGCCGGGATAGCACTCGGCCAGCAGGGTGGCGTAGGCTTTGGGGTAGCGGCTGCGGATGGCACGTTCCTTGGCGTCGGGTTCCTGGTCGCTGTCTATCAGGGTCAGAATGCCGTCGCGGTCGGCCAGCGTGCTGCCTGCCACGTAGCGGCGCAGGCCTTCCCAGTTCTCGGGCACGAAATCGGTGACGAACAGCGTGTCGACAAAGCCGTAGCGCGTCTGTACGTACGCCTTCAACGCCTCGGTGCGGCCTTCGGCCAAGCGGGTGTTGCTGCGGTAGGTTCCTTCGGGCGAGGCATATCCACGCAAGGTGATGCGGGTGATGCGGAAGTCGCGGTCGTGCAGGATGGTATCAATGGAGGCGTGTATGCGCGCCAGTTCATCGGGGTTGCGGCGGTAGGTGGGGTTGATGTCGGTACGGTTCACCACGAAGTCCAGATAGGCTTCGCCGCTCAGCGCGCGCCGCTTCTCCACTTCCACTTCGGGAGCGATGTAGGCCAGTTGCGGACGAAAGGCGATGTCGGCCTGTTGCAGTGTCAGCTGGTTGCCCGGTTGCACTTCGCCACAGCCGCAAAGGTCTTCGGTGATGCCTAAGCGGGCGGTGTCCATCCAAGGCTCGTAGGGCAGGGAGGTGCGGTAGTCTATCGTCTGTGTGGCGCCGTTGCGGTCGTAGCGGATGATGCGCCACGGGGTGTCGGCATAGTGGCGGCGTCCGTTGCGCTCGTAGTAGAGCTGGCGTCGGCGTCCCATGACCTCGATGGCCGGCAGGGCAATGCGCTTGTCGTCGGCCTCGAGCAGGGGAATCAGGACGACAGAGCGGTTGGACTCTACCTTCATGGCCGAGAGGTCGAGCCGCATGGTGATGATGACGCTGTCGCGCAGGCGGCAGACGTCGGTGGCTTCTACCGCCGCTCCGCTTTGCAGGGGCTGCCGGGCAGCGAGGGGCAGGGCGGTGAGGAGGGTCGCCAACAAGATGCTGTATGTGAAGACGATTCGTTTCATGTTGATGAATGGCGTTTATTTAGTTTGCAGTTTTTTTAGTCTGTTGTTTTTCGAGATGGTTGTCCGTGTCCGTCCGTCTTTTCCGTGTCGTCCGCGTATCTCGGAATTCCACCTTATTATATATCAGAAAACATAGATCAGATTGAGTGCGGCTTTGGTAGGTCCGAAGTAGTGGTGCGGCTCGTTGTCTTCCAGCTGTTCGCCGCATCGCGGACAGAGGTACTTGTCGGCTCGGGTGTAGATGTATCCCACGCCGATGACTCCTTCGAGGCTCCAGCGTCGCGACAGCATCCAGTGGTAGCCGTAGGCCACGCCGATGCCCGTCATCCAGCCTTCGTAGCGATGGCCTTTCAGGCTGCCGAAGTCGGTGCCAAACAGTTTGAAGTCCATGTCGAGGTTGCTCAGGTTATATACTCCTCCTACGAGGTGGGCACCAAAGAAATGCCCGTTGAAGCGTTCGCACAGCCAGTAGCGGAGTTCGGGCTGGATGAGCCAGTGCTTCCACTTCTTGTTGTTGTCGCCGAAGGTCCAGCCGTTGAAATTGGCCGAGAGGTCGAGTGTCCATTTGGGGGACAAGCCAACTTCCGCTCCCACATTGATGGTCGTGGTAGCGTCGTACAGCAGGTTTGTCTTCACAGCCCAGTTCTGAGCTGAGAGAGAAATGCTAACAAACAGTAGGCAAAGCGTCAGGCTTTGTTTTACTATTTTTATGCCCATAACACAATTTTTTTCTTTATCTGGATGTTGTTTTGTTCTTCTGTTACTTCGTAGGTAACGGGTGTTTCCATATTTTTTGCAAATGACGCTTTATTTTTACATATACACAAATAAAAGTGACAATTTAACATTTTTAATTAACATAAATATGCAGAAAAATACAAATAACAGATAAAGTACGTTGTAAAGAGGCATCACTTCTCTTCATTGGATTCGAGGAATAAAAGATGGAAGGTTTGCAGCCAAGTTACTTTCGGATGTATCCAACGCTGTTTTTTTTGACATTATATCCTTGAAAAAATCAGTGTGTACAGTTTGAATGGTGAAGTTTCATCGTAATTCGTTGATAAATAAGAACTTATGTTGAAACTTCTGTTTCGGTGGCAAACAGGAAGTATAAACACGGTTCTATCTCTTATGCCATGCTTTTGGGGAGTGAAGCTGTGAAAGACGCGGTCGTCGCATGGCAGAGGTGTGTATGCCGATGTTCGGGAGGTGAATGTGTTGTCCTGAAATAGGTTGACTCCATTAGCCGCAAATCATGTAATGAAAATG
>OMCT01001178.1_pt1 | contig 16566 bp, 15 predicted proteins | sample 1674301 | NCBI WGS metagenome assembly OMCT01 (sample SAMEA103958158, study PRJEB25191) | human gut metagenome
TTGTATTTCCACATAACTATTGACTTTGCGAGTCAACTTTTTCTAGGGAAAGACAGTGACGAAGAAGTACAAATGTTATACAAAGAGCAATTTGAAAAAAATGAAGCCACTATTAAAGCTAAAATAAAATTGTCTGAAACCCAACAAAAACGCAACAAGATAATAGAAAAAATAAAATCTGGAGTTCCAATTATTCAAATTAAGTTTTCAGATGAAATTAGCGACATAGAAAGCAAAGAGAACACTTTTGTTACTGATGCTATTAATTTCAAAGAAGTTGATTCGATTATCAAAATTGTAAAAATTAAAGATGTTATATTTAAAATGGTCTTAGTTAAAGGTGATACGTTTATAATGGGAGTCAATTCGCTACAAGGTGGAGAAAACAAAGACGAGCAAGTTACGCACAATGTAACATTAGGGGATTTCTATATTTGTACGACCCAAGTAACTCAAGAACTTTGGAATGCAATAATAGAAAATAATCCAAGCAAAATAAAGGACAAGAATTTACCAGTTACAAATGTAAGTTGGAATGATTGCCAAAACTTCATTAAAAGGCTTAATGATATAACAGGAATGAAATTCCGCCTACCCTCTGAAGCAGAATGGGAGTTCGCTGCAAAAGGAGGTCAAAAAGGTAAGCTCAATGGGTATAAGTATAGTGGTAGTAATACCATTACAAACATAATGTGGTATTCGAAAAATAGTGGAAATCGTCCTCATGCTGTTTCTTCAAAACTATCTAATGAACTCGGATTATTTGACATGAGTGGAAATGTGTGGGAATGGTGCTCTGATTGGTATGCTCCATATGACATAAAACATTCATTTAGTCCCAATGGGCCAACCAACGGTACCGAAAAGGTTTGCCGTGGTGGAAGTTTTATGAGTGAAGCTAAAGAATGTCGGGTGTCTATCAGGGAGAAAGATATGCCTAATGAGATTTCAGAAGATGTAGGATTCAGACTAGTGCTCGCAGAATGATAATTCCGTATGATGATAAATATCAATTATTATGACAAAGATTTTCATATCATACAAACGCTTGGATAAAGATAAAGTTTTCCCTATTGTGCGTGAGATAAAGAATAATACAGGAATTGATTGTTGGATAGACCTTGAAGGTATAGAAAGCGGCGACCAATTTCAAAATGTTATTATATCTGCAATAGATAATTCGGACATTGTAATTTTTATGCTCACGAAGAACTTTATTGCACCCTATAAGGATGTGAAAACTGGAAGAATAGATCTTACAAAACAAACATTCCCTGAAAAGGAAGTTATGTATGCACTTAGACATAACAAACGTTTAATTCCCATAAGCATAGATGGTACTTATGTTCATGATTGCAAATGGTTGGACTTTAATTGTAGCGGTTTGGATTGTATTGATTGGAATATAGAAGAATCAAAACAAAAATTACTCAACAATTTGACTCGATGGGACAAAACGAAGATAGATGATAGTCTAATAGAGTTCAATCATAATACTAAAAAACGGATTATATTGAAATATCTTACACATATATGCAAAAGCTTCTTTTTTAGAAAAAATGACGCAGTAGCGAATGGTAAAAATGCTAAGAGAATTTTTACCATTGTAATAATTACAGGAGTTGTGGTGTCTTGCTACTTTTCCAAATCAATAATAATTAAAGATGATTCAAGGAATAATACAAAGATTAGTATTGAGAACAAACACCATTTACAGAATGTTAAAGAGATTGTACCATGCCAATATGATTATGCTGAAGAATTTTCAGAAGGATTGGCTTGCGTAATGAAAAACGGAAAATTTGGTTTCATTGATGAGAATGGAAAATATGTTATACAACCTGTATATGAAAATGCAACATCATTTTCGGAAGGACTTGCTTGTGTAAAGAGATATGGTCTTTTCGGATATATTGATAAAAAAGGCAACACAACTATCCCTTTTGAATTTGATGATGCTAAATCTTTTTCAGAAGGATTCGCAACTGTAGAAATGAACGGAAAGTGGGGATATATTGATACTGCTGGTAAAATAATGATTCCATGCATTTATCATTCTGCAAAAGCATTTTCTAATGATAGAGCTATAGTTGAAATTAGTGATAAACTATTAAACTGGGAGTATGACATAATTGACAAAACTGGTAATATCATATCTTCACAACATTATTATTTGATAAGCAATTATTCAGAAGGCTTAGCCCCTGTACAAATTACCAAACATGGCAAATGGGGATACATTGACAAGTCTGGGGAGATTGTTATACAATGTCAATATGATGAAGCTTTTGGGTTTAATTTAGGATTAGCACGTGTAAGGATTGGAACAAAATTAGGATTTATAGACAAGTCAGGAGCAATTATTATCCCTTGTCAATATACTAATTTAGGCAATTTTAGTGAGGGTCTTTCAGTTGCTGAAAAAGAAGGGAAATACGGGTTTATAGACAGAGAAGGAACTACCATAATACCATTCAAATACGAATACGCAAATTCTTTTTCTGAAGGTCTTGCATATGTCATACAAAATGGGAAATGCACATTTATAAACAAAACGGGAAAAGAAGAAATATTCATGACCAAACACGATTTTGTTGGAGAATTTTCAGGAGGACTTACATATGTAGGAGTTGATAATAAAATAGGATTTATAAACAGAAAAGGAAAAGTTGTTTTGCCATTTGAATATGATTATGTGACAAATGTTTCAAAAAGAATTTCTCTTGTAAAGAAAAATAAGAAATATGGTTATATAAAAATATATAATAGCGGAGAATGATTTTTATGACGTTATCAGTGAGATTCATAGGGAATAATATTAGTAATGTTCAAAAATCGATAGATTGTTATTCTTTATTTTCTCTTTTTTATGTAGCAACCAATAAAACATAGCAAAACAATGAATAAAAACAATTACACACCAAACCCTATCGACACGAAGAATGTGGCTTTGCCAAAGGAACTCGAAGCCTTAGCAGAGGATATAGCCAAAAATGTACATGAGGTATGGTCGGCAGGTCGTATGAAGGACGGTTGGACGTATGGAGAGGAACGCAACGATGCAGAGAAGAAGCATCCTTGCCTTGTGCCTTATGAGGAGCTACCAGAGGAAGAGAAGGAATATGACCGTAATACGTCTGTTGAAACTATTAAACTCATTTTGAAACTGGGATTCAAGATTACAAGAGATAGCCAGTAAATGAAGTGAAGAACTTTGCATGCTTTTTTGAGCATACAATATAGAAGGCGATCTATCAAAAGAATCAAGTATCTTGCATATGGAAAGTACATACGATATATTCATCAGTTATAGAAGGGACGGCGGAGCACAATATGCCCGCATCCTTCAGCTGATGCTTTCGCAACGAGGATACAGAGTGTTTCTCGACTACGATGAGTTGAAGGATGGGGTCTTTGGAAAAAGAATCAAAGCTGCTATCAAGGCTGCTCCTGTATTCATGCTTGTATTGTCGAAGGATTCGCTCGACCGCTGCAAAAATGAAAATGATTGGGTTAGAGAAGAGATTCTATATGCAATAGAGCATCAGAAGAAAATCGTACCAGTTAATCCCGACAAAGCGTTTGACGGTATACATGAAGCGATACCCGAAGCTATCAGTAGCATTACAGATATCCAGAATTCAGAAATAGATTTCGGCCAAGCATTGGGAGTTACCGTTGACTTGATGATCACCAACCGACTGGAACCGGTTTTTGGAAAGCGTTCCGTCAATTCTCGGAAGGATGAAGACATCAATGCAGCAAAAATCACCTTACGTAAGATTGACGAACGTAACCGATTTATTAGGAGACTGTGTGTTGGCGTCTCAATATTCGTTGTTGTTATTGTAATGGTTTCGTGTCTGCTATATTGGCAACACTTGTCACAAAGAGAGTCTGCCGAACGAGAGAAGGTTACGCTGGAAGAACAACGAACCGAACTCGAGCGGAAATACAAGGGCTTCGGATTGGTACTCAGTCCGCACCTGTCACACCAACAAATGAACACCGTTGACTACATCCTGAAGAACATGGTATGTGTTAAAGACAATTCGTTATGGGTAAGCAAGTTTGAATTTTCGGTTGGTGAATGGTACGGTCTGCTTGGCGGTGAATACAAAGACGAGCAGAAGTTTCTTCCGATGACAGAAATCTCGTATGGTGAGGTGTGTATGACTCTGCTTGACAGCTTGCGCAACATGACAAATATCGGCGGTTTCGACTTGCCTTCTGTAGACGAATGGCAATATGCAGCCCAAGGAGGCAAGTACAATGAAACAACAAGATTCGCCGGTAGCAACGATATTGAAAAAGTTGCTTGGTATGCCAACAACTCCGGTGATAAAGTGCATCCGTCAGACGGCCAACAAGGTAAGGAACCAAACATGTTAGACCTCTACGATATGAGTGGTAATGTAAGCGAAATGTGCAATAGTACATTCGGGACGCCCGTAAGCGGATCAATGAAATGGACATTATGTGGAGGCGACTTCAAATCTCCTGCAAACCAAGTTACTGCCACATCTACAAAAGGATTTAACACGGACGAGAAAAGCCCTACTATTGGTTTCAGGTTGATAATAAGAGCAGAAGAATAGACCTATAAATACTAATCAACATGAACAGGATATTATTATTTCTTGTACTCGTTCTTGCATCAACATGTCTGTTTGCACAGAATGAAACAGAGGAGTCACCAATCCAAAAGGCTTATGAAGCCTGTATAGCAATGCGCGATGCTGTCGAGAACAATGATACTGCAATGATAAAACAAGCAGCTGAACGGCTTAAGAATTGCAACACACGCGACTTCTCCAACTTACGTTGCAAGAACGAACAAGGCTCGCTCAAAGGTCACATGGTGTTCGATGACGAGTTTGCCAATATATTGGTTAGCGGTGAAGACGCCTATTCAAAGGCTGACACCATCAACGAGAACATAAATCAAAGAGGACAAACTGCCGACGGCTCTATACGCACAAAGAATTTTCTTGCCAAAGCCGGGAAAAGCGTAAAATGTACATTCACGTCTAAAAACAGGCAGGATATTGCGGTTGTCGCTGAAGCAGGAGGACGAGTAACAATGAAAATTCGGGTCACAAACAAGAAGGGACTTAACAAGCGATATGATGATACCGAAGATGTCAAACGCGGTAAACCTAATAGGAAAACATCTTTTATATTGCCTAACAACTGTATGAACATCGTAGAGTTGGAGGTAATCAACTGTAGCAAGAAAGATATAAGCTTTGTAATTATTAACAACTAAAAACTAAATAACAATCTCCAAAAACTATGTACAGAATCTTATTATCAATACTGGCATTCACTTTCTGCCTGACTGCCAACGCCCAATCGGCTTCCGAAGCGCAAGCCCTTCACGATAAAGGCAAGCAATGTGTGAACGAAGGAAAGATTGCTGAAGGTCGCTCATATACCAAGAAAGCTTTGGATATGCGCAAACAACTATTCGGGGAAGTAAACGAAGACTATATTACATCGCTCAACAACTATGCCTTGTCCTTCGCGTTGGAAAACGACAACGCGACAGCTGTGAAATATCAAGAGCAAACAATGGCTCTTTGCGACAAGTTGAAGGCAAAGCTTGGAAAGCCACATAAGAATTACGGACTCTATGCCCTCAACATGGGACGTTTCTATTATCTAAGCAATAATATTGACGGAGCTGTGAATTATTGGGAATTGGCTCTGCAAAGCGTTGAGAAGTACAGCAAGATGTACGAGAGTCTTCTTGAATGGCTTGCCATGATCTACAGCGACCGTAACGACAAAAAGAATCTTATGCGCTTGATGACCCTGACAGAAGACCACAATCAGCATGAATTGAAAAAGGAGTGCAACGAGCCGAAATGTATGCTGGCAAGGGCTAATTATTATGCAACGAAAGGCAACTCGGTTAAAGCAAAAGAGTGTTTCTTGCGCGTGTTGTCAATGAAGATGGACGACAGTCTAAAAGCGGAAGCGTATCAGGCGTATGCGAAATTCCTGGCTAACGCCAACGACATGGCTGCTGCTGGCGAATATGGCACACAATCGGCAAAGCTGATACTAAAAACGCAGGGAATGAACAAGACTTATGCTTCCCAGCTCTATATGGCGGCTCTATATTACCATATCGGCAAACAATACCAGCAAGCAATCGACAACTTCAATGAAGTTATTGATTTCTACAAGTCGCAAACTTTGACAGAAAGCAACAAGGGCGATACACAGCAAAACTCTGCGTTAAGAAAGATTGCCGAATGTAATAAAGGTATTGGTAACGCGCTTTCTGCTTTGAACAAATTCGACATGGCTGTTAAGGCTTACAAAGAAGCTGTGGCTTACTATGAACAATACGAACCCGACAGCGAAGAATATCCAAAGGCTGTACTACGTCTTGCCAAGGCGGAGAAATTCAACAAAGAGTACGACTCCTCTATAGAACACCACAAGGCTGCTATGCGACTGTTCGAGACAAAGGGCATGTCGCAGGAATATACTGACGCCGCGTCTTCTCTAAAACTCTGTTATTTCTATGCTGGCAGAGCGGAAGACGTGGAATACAATGACGAGGAAATGCTAAAGGCAAGAAACCGCAAGCTCGACAATATCATTATAGACGAGAAGGCTAACCTGCAAATGACTCGACAATATCTCGGCAAACTTACCTATGCCCGCTCACTTGCAACTATCGCCGGCTGCTATGCAATGAAAGAAGATTACGCCGATGCCGTGGCCTACTACCAGCAATACGTTGAGGCTGTGAGGGATGCTATTAGAGACGAGTTTCGTATGCAAAGCGAAAAAGAACGTATGCTAACCTGGCAAGAAGAACAACAAAACATAAAAGAAATGTTGGACTTGCTAATAATGATTCCGGCAGAAAACGCCTCGCTTCAAGCTGATTTTGCAGCCGTAGCATACGATGCAGAACTCTTGGCTAAGGGTATATTGCTGAATTCGGCAATTGAGTTTGAAAAAGTGCTCCAGCAAAAAGGCGACAGGAAGATGAAAGCTCTATACGAGGAGACCAAGGAGAACGAGACACAGATACAGCATCTGCGCAAGAATGCTGGGAGTGATGACGATATGGCAAAAATACTGAAGCTGACACAGAAGAACCAGGCTTTGCTCTTGCAGCTTTATAAGGGTTGTTCAGATTTTGCCGACTTCACCAATTACATATCATACGATTGGAAGGATGTGCAGCAGAAACTCTCACCCAAGGATGTTGCCGTAGAATTTGCCGTTGTCGGCACCAGCGCTTTTGACGACGAGAATGTCATCAAGGCATTGGTGCTCACATCAGAGATGAGCCAGCCGGTAGCCCTGACTGTCTGCACCATTGCTGAAGCAAAGTCTATGCAAAACAACGAGCGTCTATTCGATTCCGCAAATAGCACTATCTGGAACAAACTGAAGCCGTATCTAAATGGTAAGCAACGGTTGTTCTTCTCGGCAGACGGCGTTTTCAACCTCATTGCCATTGAATATCTCTCGTACGAAGGCAAACCATTGTCAGAACAAATGGAAGTGTATAGACTTTCGACAACAAAAGAACTCTGCTACAGTCATAAGAAGGTCGCTACGACCAATGCCATACTCTTTGGCGACATAAATTATAATGAAGATGCGACAATGTCGCGTTCAACCAAGCAAGCAATTTCTGCCATGCGAAGCAATGGTCAACATGGCGAATTTGCAGACCTCGCAAATACCAAAAAGGAGGTTGTGGAAATAGAACAAATTCTAAAAAGCGGAAAAATAAAGTCTGTTAAACCGCTCATGGATAGAGAAGCAAGCAAGAAGGCTTTCTTGAGGTTGTCTGACACGAAGATCAACATTCTTCATGTTGCTACCCATGGCGCATACATTACAGACAAGAAAAACACCTCGGATACAGAGGCGATGTCGCACAGCATGTTGGCATTTGCTGGTGCCAACATCGACTCAACCGGAGTGGTGACAGCTGCAGAAGTTGCAAAGATGAATCTAAGAGAATGCGACCTTGTTGCTCTTTCTGCGTGTGAGACCGGACTCGGAAAGATGGGCGCAGACGGCGTTATAGGTCTGCAGCGTGGCTTCAAGAATGCCGGTGTACACACCTTGCTGATGAGTCTTAAGAATGTGTACGACAACTCGACAGCCGAACTGATGATATGTTTCTATCGAAACCTTATGGCTGGAGAAAGCAAACGCAAAGCATTGATAAAAGCCCAGCAGGAACTGAGAAGCAAAGGTTATACCGAAGCAAAGCATTGGGCAACATTTATCCTCTTGGATGCTTTCTAATGTACAGCAATCGAAGCGCGGTAACTTTATTACCGCACTTCGGTAACATTGTTACCACGCCTCGGCTACATTATTACCGCGCTATGGTAACATCGTTCCCACGAAGCGGTAATCGCAGATATATACAATCATTCATTTGAACAACCAAACTCTAATAAAACAATCTATTTATGCAAATTTTCTATGTTACACTTGCTGCCCTTGCACCAGCAGCTGTTTTGATGTGGTACATTTATCGTAAGGATAGTAATCAACCTGAACCGACGAGGTTACTTATAAAGGCATTCGTTTATGGAATAGCCTCAGCACTGCTTACCCTTGCCGTAGTCATGCCGTTTGGAATACTTACCGGATTCGGTCAAGAGTTGTCTTCAACAATATCAGGCGCTTTTACAGACGCCTTCCTTATGGCAGCAATTCCTGAAGAACTGGCAAAGTTTGTTATGTTGTGGCTGTTGTTGAGAAACAATCCATACTTTGACGAACACTTTGACGGCATCGTGTACGCTGTATGTATAGGCATGGGCTTTGCTGGTTTTGAGAACGTACTTTATCTGTTCGATAACTACGAGTCGTGGATTAGTGTCGGCATAGCAAGAGCCATGTTTGCTGTGCCAGGTCATTTCCTTACGGCTGTCATTATGGGCTATTATTATTCGTTGTGGCATTTCCGAATCGTACGCAACAGGCGCACATGCGCATTAATACTGGCTGGTCCGATTTTAGCACACGGAATATACGACGGCATATTGTTCTCAATGAATATAGACGAATCGTTAAGCTCCGTTTTCCTCGTGTTATTCCTCTTGTTCTTCAACAAGTTAAGGAAAATAGGCAAAAATCACATCGCAGAATTGGTAAACCATTAAGTTTTTTTTATTGCCAACTACAAAAACCGATTAGCTTTAAGTATATGGAACAACAGTTCAAATATTTTGCATTCATATCATATAGCACACATGATACGAAATGGGGAAAACGCATACACAAAAAACTGGAAAGTTATAGTATGCCTGCTACTCTCTGTAGCAAACACGGATGGAAACGCAAACCTCTTAATCCGATATTCTTTGCCCCATACGACATCCAACCTGGTGGTTTGACGGAAGAACTGAAGAATAGATTGCGACAGTCAAGAAATCTGATTGTGATATGCTCACCTAATTCAGCCCAATCGTATTATGTCGGACTGGAGATAGAGTTCTTTCATCAGTTAGGACGTACCAAGAACATTCATTTCTTTATAATAGACGGTGAGCCGAACAGTGGCGATAAGTTTACCGAATGCTTCAACCCGAAGGTCAAACAGCTTGGCATCCCGGAGATACTTGGCGCCAACATACACGAGAAGGTATACCGGTGGCCCTGGCTGAACCGAGAGAGGGCGTATGTGCAGATAGTCACAAAACTGTTAGGAGTGGAGTTCGACAGTATCTGGCAACGCCACCGACGTATGCTGCGGCAGAGAATTGCTCTTTGGTTTATAGGCATGGCGGCAGTATTGGCTGCCTTGATCGGAACATGGTTAACAAACAGACCGGTGGATGTTGAGGTTTCGCTGAACGAGACCAGTGTCCATAATAAGAATCTGCCACCTCTGCATAATGCAGTAGTTACGCTGATGCTCGACAACGAAAAGAAAACAGACACGTTGAAGTCAATACAAGCTAAAGGATTGTTTACAAATATTCCGCATTGTGCTATAGGTAAAGAAACTCGCATTACAATCGAGTGTAAAGGTTGGGTATCAATCGACACAACTATCATTTTGCGAAAACAAACACATATCAATATCACCCGCAATCCAAAGGATTACGGTAACGTGGAATTTCGGCTATGGGACCTAACTAAAGAAAGAGGAATTGCTAATGTAAGTGTTACGATTGCAGGTCACACATCATTATCAAATACAGCAGGCTACGTAAGTTTAGAAATACCGTTAGAAGATCAAAGCACAACATATCAGGTTGAATGCGAACTAGAGTTAAAAAACAATACAATTGCTATGCCAACAACAGAAAGTACTGTATTGCTAATAAAATAAATATCAACAAATGAAACTGTTATTGTCTTTTATCACCACATTGTTACTAATCATATCTGCACAAGCGCAAACGATTACTCAAAAAGGTATTACTTATCGTTATAATGGAAAGAAACCACGTTCTTCTATTGGTGGTGTGTATATCAAGGCTGTATCTGCAGATAATGGAGTCGTCAGTGACGAAGCAAATGGAACTTTTGTAATGAGTCTTAAGAATTTACAAATGGGTTCTCGTATAGGTAGCGTACGAGTAACCAAACAAGGTATGATGGTGTTCAACCAACAAGCAGTTGAGGAGTGGAGTGTCCGCAAAGATCCACTCTGTCTAATACTATGTGATGCCAACGAATTTCAGAAACAAAAGAAAAGACTGATTGCTATTGGTGAAAGACAAGCCAAAAAGAAATATGATATAAAGTTGGCTGAGCTAAAGGAAATGAACGAGGCCCAGAAACTTAAAATCGATGATTACTATAACAAACTCGATTCTTTAGAGAAGGAATACCAAAATGCTTTGAAGCATATGGATGAATATGCTGATGTTTTTGCTCGTATTGATGAGAGTGAGATTGATACGCTTGCTCAGCACGCTATTGAATTATTCAATAATGGGGATATAGAAGAATCAATAAGCATGTTTGAGAAAGGTAACTATATGAAAAAACTGGATGATGCGTTAAAAATAAAAGCTCAAGCTAAGGAATTGCGTCAAGTTGCAGATTCCGTAGAAATTCTTGCTGATAGGGATATCAATGATTATTTAAGAACTATAAATGCACAAATAGCTGCTTATAAGTTAAATAATAATTTCGTTAAAATAGGAGAACTACTCAAAGGATTGGCAGATAAAATCAATGATGCCAAATCAATATGGAATTACGCTTACTTCTGCCAGGATCATATAAAATACGATGAAGCAGAACATTATTATCTTAAATATAAGGAGCTCATAGAAAATACAAAAGCAAACGAACATCAATTAGCAAATTTGTATAACAACTTAGCGATTCTGTATAAAGAAACTCTACGATTCAGAAAAAGTGAAGATATGTACAAGGAGGCAACTGAAATATACGAAAGATTGTATAAGAACGATCCACAGCAATATCAAAAACGTTTGGCTTATGTTTATTATTGGTATGGCATGTCAAAATATCAAAACAATAAATTACACGAACTCGTCATTCCATTTGAACGTTCTTTACAACTTATTAAGGATGTTAAAGAAGACAAGACGGATACATTATTGTATATAAAAACTCTTTCAAATCTTGTCGATTTTAATGCGCTAGACAAAAATTATGCAAATGCATATAAATATAATAAGGAATTGTTACCGCTTTTGAAAGATCAATATAATAAAAATACAGAATCATGGGCTTTGGATTATCTTTGCAAACTAATAGTTCAATCAAGCTTATCCAATCGTTTTGGTAAGTTTATTGATGGTGAGAAATATGCTCTAGAAGCTATAGAATTAGACTCATCACAAATTTTTACGTCTCATTATCACTGTCTGGCTTATGCACTTTTATTCCAAGGAAAAGTTGATGAAGCTGAAAAACTCTTTAGGCAATTTAAAGATGAATACAAAGACACTTTTATATTAGTTTTAACAGAATTCGAACGTTTGGGTGTGATACCTGAAGAACGAAAGGCTGATGTAGAACGTATAAAGGCAATATTGAACGAATAGCCGGTTTTACATTAACTGCATCAATAATAGCACAATTAATGGTTGGCTAAAGAAATGACTTAGACACAGAATAACAAAGAACAACTTGCTACAAAATAAAAAAAACTTGCAAATCTCTACAATGAGGTTTGCAAGTTTTGTTTTTTGATGATAGTTTGATACCCTTCACTTACTCTATAACAATAAACATGTATAACCACTTAAACATTAAAGACATGAACAAAACAAGTCTCGCTTTCTGTTGCTTACCAAAAGGTCTGCAAGAACATCACTCCAGAGATTGAACGGAAGACAGATGAACTGCTTGACAAGTGGTTCCCAGAAAGCACAAGCTATATAGGGGTGATTGACTAAGTATATGGCAAAGTCAGTATATGTATGCGATCAAGATGCAGACGTGGCTATCAAGACTATGATGGCTGCTGTGGTTGGAACTGCTGTAGTTCCGGCTCATGTGAATTGGGCTTTGACGGCTTCTGCAATGGGTGCAGGTGCTGTTGCAATAGGAAAGTGCTATGGCGTGCAGTTGACAAAAGATGAAGGCTGGATGTTCGTCAAGCAGTTTGTACTCAGTGCAGGCATGTGGTTTCTTTCAATGAATGTCGGTTCGAAGATACTGTCAATGCTTATGGAGTCAACTGGATTTGGCTATGCCGTTGGTGCAGCCCTTGATGCCGCGACATCTGCTGCATTTGCCTGGGCTATCGGTTCAACGGCAAAGGCATACTTCAGAAACGAGTATCTCGGTAAATCAAAGCTTACGAAAGAAGAGCTTGGCGAGATTTTCCGCAAGGCATTCAGAGACCAAAAGAACAAGTAAGTAAAACTATAAAAACGAATACGCCATGTTTGAATTCTTTGAAAGATTAGGCGACCTGTTCTCTAATGGAGATGGTAGCCATTACGATACAAGTGGACACGAGAGTGTGATTGATGGATTTGATGGTTCTACGCTTAATCTATCCCAATATAGTCATGATGAAATAGAAGATGCTGTGCAAAACGCATTGGGAACAGGCGAAGGCTTGCACGATACCAGTCACGGATATGACATCTCGTTTGGTGCGACACCAGATATGGATGCCCGCAATTTGGCCAAATCTGCATTGATAACGCAGCTCAACACCAATCATATCTACACAACAAATCTATATACAGACAACTTGTGGGGAGGACTGGATTCTTATTCGGGAGACAAGGTGTATAATGCCATCAACGATGCTCGCGACCATGGACGAATCAGCGACTCTGTATACAAAGACTTGATAAAGCTACTGAAGAAAGCATGTCACACACAGTAATCTATATATATTATGAGTAGGATTTATGATATGATAAAAGGGCTGCTACCAAAAAGGTTTCAGCCAATAGTGGTAATTCTGACAAACAACCCAAACGTTCGGAAGAAGAATTGGAGACGATACGCGAAAGCAAATCGTTGCTTCAAAAAACGCAAGACAGTATTAGGGAAATATGGTTGCTATGCATGGAACCATTTATGTGAAGACAATGAAAATCAAATATACGACAATCAGCAAGACTGGTCGGCGAAGCAATAATGAAGATTGCTTTAACGTCCTGGAAATGCCAGAGCATAATCGCTTTATGGGCATAGTATGTGACGGCATGGGAGGTCATTCCTTTGGCGAGGTGGCAAGTGAGGCAGTCTGCGATGCCATTTCAAAATACTGGCAGGATAATACAGACACTCCAGACAGTGACTAAAAAGTTGTTATGGCTTGCAGAAAGGCTTGTAATGCCATCAACCAGAAATCCTATGACCTCAGCCATGCAGAGATGGGTTCTACGATGGTCATGGCCAGCATTGAAGGCGACAATAGCCCATGTGGGCGACAGCCGTTGCTACCTGCAAAGGCAAGGTGAGGGATTACTTTACCAAACCGAAGATCATGTGCGTATAGACTTCGGATGGGAAGTGGTGTCACGCTGTTTCTTCAGCTACCGTCCAGAAGTCGCTGTTCCCGACATTAGGCAGTTCACCATTCAGAAAGGAGACAGGATATTACTCTGTTCTGATGGCTTGTACAAGAGCATGGCACCCGACATCCTACAAGCAAGGATGTTTGACGACATGCCCTTGGAAGATATACTCGATGTATTTGACTTTCTCTGTCAAAAACAAGGTGATGACAACTATACGGCAATATTGATTGAAATAGAATAAAAAAGAAACAAGATGAGAAAGACACTATTAGAAATTGATTTGGCTATCTGTTCATTGTGGACTATAGCCGCATTGGGAAGCAGAATGGCATGGGTCGATACCCCTGCAACATGAAATCTCATGTTTTCTGAAGAAAGTTGATATAATATCAACAACTCTTCCACTCTCTTATAATGAACGATAAAAATGAAAAGACTATGAATGAGAAGTATGAAAAGAAGATACAAGCCGATGTGGACGCAATCTTCACATTGATGGCTCAACGAGTGGACGAGAAGCAGATGAACTTGCTGCATGAAGCATACAATTTTGCCGCTTATGCCCACAAAGACCAACTGCGCAAGTCGGGTGAACCCTATATCAGTCACCCAGTTGCCGTGGCACGCATTGTGGCAGAAGAGCTGGAGCTGGGAGCAAACCCTGTTATGGCAGCTTTTCAACATGATGTTGTGGAGGATTGTCCGTACAGTATAGATGAGATCCGTGAACGTTTCGGGGATGATGTGGCATTTCTTGTCGGTGTCGTGACTAAGCAGAAGAAAGCTCAGTATGACCAGTCGAAGCAGGTGGATAACTTCCGCCAAATGCTATCGTCTGTACAGTTTGATGTGCGTGCCATCCTGGTGAAATTGGCAGACCGACTTCATAACATGCGCACACTCAGCAGTATGCGCCCTGACAAGCAGATGAAGATTGCCTCGGAGACAGATTATTTCTATGCCCCTCTTGCCAATCGCCTTGGTTTGTATAACGTAAAGACAGAACTTGAAAACCTGTCGTTCCGCTATCGCTGTCCACGTGAGTATGAACAAATAGAGAAGCAATTGGCTGAACTTCAGCTGTCGGAAAAACCAGATGTGGATGTCTTTATCGCCAATACTAAGGAGATACTTGAAGCTAACGGCATTGACGCACGCATCGAGCTCCGTATGCGCTCACCTTACAGTATCTGGCGCAAGATGCAGTCCAAATGTTGTGATTTCGAACATATCGACAGCAAGCATTACCTGCGTATCATCTACAAGGCTGACGGCTTGCAGGAGGAGAAGAAGCAGAGCTTGCATATATATGCCGTGTTGTCCGACTATTTCAAGGAGCGTCCTTGTTCTGTGGTCAATTATATCAACGCTCCGAAGGAGAACGGCTACCAGAGTTTCCATGTGAAGTTTCTCAATCCAAAGGGACAATGGGAGGAAGTGCATATCTCGTCTGAACGTATGATACGCAACAACCGCCTTGGCTGTACTGCTGAACGCACGGAGGAAAACCTGAAGGCATGGTTGGAAAAGTTCAGGGCTGTGCTCAAGGATATAGCTTACCACACCAACGAGATGGATTATATGGATGGTGTGACGGCATCGTTCTACCATGATAACATTATGGCTTTCACACCCAAAGGCAAATGTATCGTACTGCCGAAGTATGCCACAGCACTCGATTTTGCCTTCGAAATTCATACCGAAGTTGGACTTCATGCCGTGTATGCACGTATCAATGGTAAGCTGTCCTCTGTCAAGACGGTGCTCCATCGTGGCGATTGTGTAGAGATAGGTACTGCAGAGGATGCTGTACCAGAAGCAGACTGGCAGAATCATGTGCTTACCTATAAGGCAAAGCGTAGTTTGGGCAGTTTCTTCACCGACCGTCCAAAGATGGAGTATAAGCGTTGTACCTGTTGCCATCCGTTGCCGGGAGACGAAGTCGTCGGTTTCAAGAATACAGAGGGACAGATTACGCTCCACAAGCGCAACTGCCTCACCGCTATACGTCAGGCATCCAAGCAGGGCGATACCATTGTAGCTGTGGATTTCAAGGAGAACGAACAATTTCTGTTCCCCGTTCGTGTTTGCATCCGTGGTATCGACCGCCATCATCTGCTCAGCGATGTGGTGGCTTGCATTACAGAGCAACAGAACCTCTCCATTTCGGAACTCCATACAGTGACCCAAGACCGCATTGTGGAAACCACGGTGGATTTTGAGGTACATTCTTCCAACGAACTAAAGCAAGCCATTGAAAATATCCGTAGGATAAAAAATGTGGATGAGGTGGCAAGAATAGATATTGAATAACAAAAAGGAGCAACATGAAAACTACTACAATATTCAAAATGACGGTATTATTTCTGATTGTCCTTTCCGTAGTTTCCTGTAAGGGGAACAAAGGCGGATTGGATAATCAGGAATCCGATACGGTGATGGTTGCTAAAGACAGCATTCCATTTGTCTTGAAACATCTGGATGTTGACAAGAAAAAAGGTTCTTCCGTTAAATGCATAGATAGAAAAAAATTTTTTATATTATGATAAAAATAAAGCTGGCATCATCTATCTTTGTAGTGACCAAA
>OMCT01001179.1_pt1 | contig 16559 bp, 16 predicted proteins | sample 1674301 | NCBI WGS metagenome assembly OMCT01 (sample SAMEA103958158, study PRJEB25191) | human gut metagenome
ACCTGCAACCTTCTGATCCGTAGTCAGATGCTCTATTCAGTTGAGCTACGGAGCCATTGTTTAAAGCTTTAAGCGTTGTTCCTTAAAAGCGAGTGCAAAGGTAGTGGTTTCTTTTGTAACCACCAAATGTTTTCATGACTTTTTTCAAGGAAAACACAAAAAAGTTGATTTTTTCTGCATTGAAACCCGTTTTTGGGGCTGTTTTTGCAAGATTTTCGTATCTTTACACGCTGTTTAGCGGCAATGGCGCCTATCTGATGAATGGCGCGAACTATGTCGTAAGAGCATAAATCTATAAAAAAGTACGTGTATCTATATAAAAATAATGTATAACCTAAAGAATTGATAAGTATGATTAGTTTTATTTTATCTGTTGTGGTGAGCATTGCGTCGTTTGGCGCAGTGAGCAACAACGAGTCGGTGAACAACGCCGAGGCGATAAACCGCGCCATAGAGCATTGCGCTGGGCAGGGTGGAGGCCGTGTGGTGGTGCCGTGCGGCGAGTACAGCACGGGCTCAGTCTATCTGAAGTCGGGTGTGACGCTCTTTCTTGAGCAGGGCGCTGTGCTGAAAGGCGTGCAGGACATAAACGCCTACGCCTCGCTGCAGACTACGCTTGACCTCTCGCGCTATGAGAGCGGTCAGGGCACGGTCAATTACAACTCGGCTACCGACTCGCAGTGGTCTAAGGCGATGGTGTTCGCTGTAGGCGTGAGCGATGCAGGTATAGAGGGCAAGGGCTGCATCGACGGCGCCGACGTGCGCAATCCGCTTGGCGAGGAGCACATGCGCGGTCCGCACACCATACTGATGGCTGGCTGCAAGCGCATGACATTCGACGGATTCAGCGTGAAGCGCTCCGCCAACTATGCTTTTCTGGGCTATCAGATAGAAAAGTCGCAGTTTCATAATCTATATATAGAAGGTGGATGGGACGGCATACACATCCGTGGAGCGAAGCGTGTGGAGATATCGCGCTGCGAGATGCACACCGGCGACGACGCCATTGCGGGCGGCTATTGGGAGCGCATGAGCATCAACCACAACGTGCTCAACTCATCGTGCAACGGCATACGCATGATAATGCCGTCGGTGCAGCTTGACATCATCGACAACGAGATATACGGACCTGGCAAGTTCGAACACATCACCTCGCACCGCACACGCTCAGAGGCGGCTATCAATCTTGAGCCTGGCGGATGGGGTAAGGCGCCCGGACGCATGGACAAGATACGCATACTGCGCAACAAGGTGGCTTGTGTGCTTACGCCGCTCTGCGTCACGCTTAGCGACGATAACACTATGGGCACTCTGCTCGTGGAGGACCTTCAGGCGCATGGCGTCACACGTATGGCGCTCTCGGTGAAGAGTTGGGGCAAGGCGCCTACCGATCGCGTGGTGATGCGCCGTTGTGATATGGAGTTCGACGGCATCGACGACCCCAATTTGCCTGCATGGTTTGAGAACCGTCCTACAGACCAGTGGCCCGTATTCCCGGTTTGGGGCATGTACTTCCGCAATGTGAAGAACGTAGACGTGAAGGACGTGAAGCTCACCGTGAGAGGAAAAGAGTATCGCGAGGCATGGACTGTGGACAATGTGGAGAAGCACAATCTGAACCGTGTGCAGGTGTCTAAAGACTGTGCGCATTAATATTTACCGCGCCGTGGTAACATCATTACCGCAATGCGGTTACGTTGTTACAGCACTTCGGTAACATTGTTACCACAAAGTTGTAACAACCATTCAAAACAAAAGAAATATACGTTAAGCCATAAAAACAAAAATTGAGGGCAGCCAATAGACCGCCCTCAACCAACACAAAAACTAAACTAGACTTAACTAAGTTAATTAAAGACTTTCGCAAGCCCTCAATTACTGGTTGCAAATGTAACGAATATTTCCGTTATACGCGCAATATTGTGATTAAAAATATCTTAATGATATTGAAATATTTGTGAAAACGCAAGTTTCCTACAAAAAAGTATGCTTATTCAACATAATATAATCCAAGATTACCATTGCAGTCATCGCTTCTACGATAGGCACAGCGCGCGGAACAACGCATGGGTCGTGGCGTCCGTGAGCCTGCAAAATGGCCGAATTGCCAGTAGAATCGACGGTTTTCTGCTCCTGCAGTATGGTTGCAGTCGGTTTGAACGCCGTGCGGAAGTATATGTCTTCGCCGTTGCTTATTCCGCCTTGTATGCCCCCGCTATGGTTGGTTGAAGTGTGTATGTCTCCGCCCTCCGCAACGAACGCATCGTTCTGTTGGCTGCCGCGCGATGTGGCGCAGCTGAATCCCTCGCCGTATTCGAATCCCTTGGCTGCGTTGATGCTTAGCATGGCAGCGCCAAGCATGGCGTGCAGCTTACCGAATTCTGGTTCGCCTATTCCCTTCGGACAGTTCTTCACCACGCACGTCACTACGCCACCGATGGTGTCGCCTTCCGCCTTCACCTCACTTATAAGTTGCTCCATGCGCTGTGCGGCGATAGGGTCGGGGCAGCGAACGGGGTTGTGCTCAATCTCTGCGAAGTTGTACTTAGTGTAGTCGCGGTCGAGAGCCACGTCGCCCACCTGCGAGGTGTATGCTTTTATGCTCACTCCAAGCTGGCGTAGCGCCAGTTTTGCAAGTGCTCCGCCCACACAACGGCTGATAGTGATGCGTGCCGACGAGCGTCCGCCGCCACGATAGTCGCGTATTCCGTATTTTGCGGCGTACGTATAGTCGGCGTGCGACGGTCTGTAGATGTTGCGCAAGTTGTCGTAGTCGGCAGAACGCTGGTTTGTGTTGCGCACAATGAAACCTATAGGACAGCCCGTCGACTTGCCCTCGAACACGCCGCTGAGCAGTTCCACCTGGTCCTGCTCGTTGCGTTGGGTCGTAATGTGGCTTTGACCAGGCCGGCGGCGGCCCAGTTCGCTCTGTATGAACTCCATGTCGATGTCAATGCCCGCAGGCATTCCGTCGACAACGCCGCCGATAGCCTCGCCATGACTCTCGCCGAATGTGGTGAGAGTGAAAAGCGTTCCGAATGTGTTGCGCATATTTGCTTTCAGTTAGTTCTTCAATCTGCGAGATGCAGACTGTTTTTAGTTGTGGTGTCCGCAGCAACCACCCTTGTGCTCGTGGCTTCCGCAGCAACCGCCTTCGTGCTCGTGATGTCCGCAACCACCCTCATGGTGTCCGCATCCGCCTTCGCATCCGCCGCAGTCGCCTCCGCAACCGCCACCGTTCATGTGGCTGAGCATAGTCTTTATCTCGTCCATTGTAGCCTCGCGGTTCTCGATGATGTAGCCCTTGAAGTTGAGCTTCTTACCAGCGAGCGGATGGTTGAGGTCGATCTTCATAGAAGCGTCGCCGATTTCGAGCACTGTGCCGATGAAGAAGTTGCCGTCCTCGTTCTTCAACGGAATCTGAGCACCCTTGAAGATGTTCTTGCTGTCGAACTGTCCGTCAACGGTGAACATTTCTTTGTTGAGGTCGATGACGCGCTTCGGTTCATACTCGCCGAAAGCCTGCTCCTTCTCAAGCTCGAAGTCGAACTTCTCGCCGAGTTTAAGGTTTTCCAGACGCTCCTCAAGAGCGTCGAGAGCTGCATCGAAGCCAGTGATGAACACGAATGGCTGTTCCTTTGTTGTTTCCTCTACGAGTGTGCGCTCTCCGTTGTCGCTGATTGTGAAGAGCTGATACTGTGCTGCGATGAGCTTGTTTGTCTTATTTTCCATTATCTTTATTTGTTATATTATTATCGTTTTTGCAAAGTTAGTGCAAATCGAGCGCATTACAAAATAATGCCTACTATTTTATGCTTTATGGCAGGTTGCGTTAGCGTTTAGAAGCCATACTTTAAGCCACGCAGTTAGTCGTTGTATATAGCCACTTTTATTACGCCGTCTTCCTTGTTCTCGAACAGGCTGTAGGCTTCGGCTATTCTGCTCAGCGGAAAGCGGTGCGTGATGAGCGGTGTAGTGTCAATCTTTCCCTCTTCTATGAGCTGCAGCACCTCCTCGCAGTCGCACCCGTCTACACCGCCCGTCTTGAACGTGAGGTTCTTGCCGTACATGTCGGGCAGAGGCAGAGTCTGCGCCTCATTGTAGAGCGCCACCACTGTGACGATAGCGTTAGGACGTGCTGTGCGCCATGCCAGCTGGAAGGTGTCTTTGCCACCAGCCACCTCAAGAACTCGGTCGGCGCCGCCGTGGTCGCTGTTGTTCTTCACGAAGTCTTCGCATTCGTCGGGCGTTGTGAGCAGCACATTAGGGTAGTGTTGCTTCACGAAGTTGCGGCGCTCTTCCGATTGCTCGCAGACAATAATGCGCTTCGGCTGCTTCAGCATCACGCAGAGTAGGGTGCAGATGCCGGTAGGACCGGCTCCGATGATGAGCACCGTGTCGTCTTCGGTTATCTCGCTTATGCGTGCAGCCCAGAAACCCGTAGCAAGAACGTCGCCAACGAACAGAGCCTGCTCGTCAGTAACGCTGTCGGGTATGCGGTTGAGGCCTTGTTCTGCCAGCGGCACACGCACATATTCGGTCTGTCCGCCGTCTATGCGGCAACCTAAAGCCCATCCGCCGTGCGGCGAAGTGCAGTTGTTCACGTATCCGTGCTTGCAGTAGAAGCACTCGCCGCAGAAAGTCTCGACGTTAACCGTTACGCGGTCTCCCACACTGACGCCTTTCACCTCGGCTCCGAGTTGCTCTACGATGCCCACCATCTCGTGTCCTACGGTTATTCCGGGCACGGCTCTCGGCACGCTTCCGTGCTTTATGTGCAGGTCGCTTGAGCAGATGCTGCCCAATGTGACGCGTACAATGGCGTCCGTAGGCTCGATGATTGTTGGTTTAGGCTTGTCAATCAAGGCAAACTCACCTTTATTTATATATGTATATGCTTTCATTTGTTTTAGTGATATCTATGCAAAGGTACAAATAAACTTTCATTTGTTCTATATTTTTTGTTTTCGTTTGCTTTTTCACTAAAAAATATTACTTTTGCACGACTAAAAAACACATAATGGTATGAAAGCATTAAAGTTTATAGCAGTAGCTCTTATAACTACGCTTTTGGTATCGTGCGGCGTAACGCGCACAGTGCCTATTACAGGACGTAAACAGACTATCATGGTGAGCGACGAGCAGGTGCTCAGCCTTAGCTCTCAGGAGTATGCCAACTACATGAAGACGGCAAAGCTGTCTACCAATCGCACCAACACCGCAATGGTTAAGCGTGTGGGTCAGCGTCTTGCGTCAGCCGTTGAGGCATATCTGAAAGCCAACGGACTTGCAAGCGACGTGAAGCAGTATAGCTGGGAGTTCAACCTCGTGCAGGACAAGTCGGCCAACGCCTTCTGCATGCCTGGCGGAAAGATCGTTGTTTACGAAGGATTGCTGCCTTACACACGCAACGAAGCCTCGCTCGCCATTGTTCTCGGACATGAGATAGCACACGCTGTGGCTCGCCATTCGGCAGAGCAGATGAGTAAGGAGCTGCGCAACTCATACGGTGTGCAGATACTCGGCAAGGTGCTGAATGCATCGGGTGTAGACACGGGCGTATCGCAGTTGGCGCAGATTGTAGCTCAGAAAGGCTTGCAGTTCCGCAGCCTGAAGTATTCGCGCGACCACGAGACTGAAGCCGACCGCATGGGTCTTATCTTCGCAGCCATGGCTGGTTACGACCCGAATGTAGCAATTAGCTTTTGGGAGCGTATGTCGCAGGGCAACAACAACACCAACGACATGTTCAGCGACCACCCGTCCGACGCAAAGCGCATCGCTGCTATTAAGAAAGACATGCCCGAAGCGCTGACCTATTATAAGAAGTCGAAGTAGTTTTTTTACTATATGCAATAAAAAACGGCGAAATCTCTTTAAGGTTTCGCCGTTTTTGTGTAATTTTACAACAAATATAAAACAAAAGCGTATGATAGATTATCTTGTACAGAATCTTTGGACTCTTTGGGCAGTCCTTGCAATGGTGTGTCTTGTTATGGAAATGTCTTCCGGCGACTTCTACATCACGTGCTTCGGCATCGGAGCGGTGTGCTCGCTCGTCGTTTCGTTGTTTGCAGTGCCGTTCTGGGCGCAGGTGACGGTCTTCGCCGTCTTCTCCGTGTTGTCTATTTACTGCATACGTCCGCATCTTGTGAAGATGCTCGATGCCAACGGCGGACACCGCAAGAGCAATGCCGACGCTATCATCGGCAGAGTGGGCAAGGTGACGGAGACCATCAAGGCTGGCGACTACGGACGCATGAAGCTCGACGGTGACGACTGGAAGGCTGAGTCTGACGAGACCGAGGATCTGCCCGTAGGCACGAAGGTGCGCATCGTAGGCAGAGAGAGCATCATCGTGAAAGTGGAAAAAGCATAAACTTAATTTCAATAACTAAAAAATTATTATTATGGAATTCATGACAATCTTCCTTACAGCACTTGTTGTGCTTGCTGTAGTCTTTGTTAAGATGGCAGTTGTTATCATCCCGCAAAGTGAGACAAAAATCATAGAACGTCTTGGCAGATACTACGCAACGCTCAGTCCGGGTGTGAACATCATCATACCGTTCATCGACCGTGCGAAAGCCATTGTCGTTAGTGTACGCGGTCGCTACGGCTACTCTACAACCATCGACCTCCGCGAGCAGGTGTACGACTTCGACAAGCAGAACGTAATCACGAAGGATAACATCCAGATGCAGATAAATGCGTTGCTCTACTTCCAGATTGTAGACCCGTTCAAGGCTGTGTACGAGATTGACAACCTTCCGAATGCTATCGAGAAGCTCACACAGACAACGCTGCGTAACATCATCGGCGAACTGGAACTCGACCAGACACTCACCTCACGCGACACTATCAACACCAAGCTTCGCGCCGTTCTCGACGAGGCTACAGACAAGTGGGGCATCAAGGTGAACCGCGTGGAGCTGCAGGACATCATTCCGCCGTCGAGTGTGCTTCAGGCTATGGAGAAGCAGATGCAGGCTGAGCGCAACAAGCGTGCGGCTATCCTCACATCCGAGGGCGAGAAGCAGTCGCAGATTCTGCAGTCGGAGGGCGAGAAGGCGTCCACCATCAACCGCGCCGAGGCTGCCAAGCAGCAGGAGATTCTGCGTGCCGAGGGCGAGGCTCAGGCTCGCATTCGCAAGGCTGAGGCAGAAGCGATAGCCATCGAGAAGATCACGGAGGCTGTAGGCAAGAGCACCAACCCTGCCAACTATCTGCTCGCTCAGAAGTACATCAATATGATGGAGGAACTTGCTCAGGGCGACAAGACAAAGACCGTCTTCCTGCCGTTTGAGGCTACGAACATGTTGGGCAGTCTTGGTGGAATAAAGGAATTGTTTAAGGAAACTGAAAAATAAAGATTAAAAGAAAAACAGAAGAAGAATATGAACATTTGTATATTTGTTGGCGCACGTCCCAACTTCATTAAGATTGCCCCAATCGTTCGTGCCATTGACAAGGCTAAGGCTGAAGGCAAGGAGATAGGTAGCAGTCTGGTTTACGCAGGTTGCGAGGACGACCCTACACTCGAGCCGTCGCTCTTCGACGACCTTCAGATCGGTCGCCCCGACGTATGCCTTGGTGTCGACTGCGTTAACCTCAACGAGCTTACGGGTCAGGTTATGTCTGCCTTCGAGCGCTATCTTCAGGAGCATTCTACAGATGTCGTTATCGTTGTCGACGACCTCGCTTCTACAATGGCTGCTGCCATCGTCACAAAGAAGCAGGGCATTCTGCTGGCTCATCTCGTAGCAGGCACACGCTCGTTCGACATCTCTATGCCGAAGGAGATCAACCGCCTCGTCATCGACGGTCTCTCCGACTTGCTCTTTACGGCTGGCATTGGCGGCAACAGCGCTGCTACACGCGAGGGTGCCGAGTCGTCGAAGATATACATGGTGGGCAATATTCTTATGGACACATTGCGCTTCAACCACCAGCGCTTCGAGCGTCCGGCTGTGATGGACGAACTGGGCCTCGCAGAGAAAAAGTACATCGTCTTCACGCTCAATCGCAAGGCTATCATCGGTAACGACGACGAGCTGCGTGCGCTTCTCGTGAGCATGATGTCGCACGCAGGCGATGTTCCTGTTGTGGCTCCGCTGCGCAAGCTTGCTGCCGACGCCGTTAAGCGCATCGTAAACGAGAATCCGCTGCTCTTCGAGAAGCTGCATATCGTGGCTCCGCTCGACTATCTGCACTTCGGCTACCTCACAGCCAACGCTCTCGGCATCGTCACCGACTCGGGCAATGTGGCTGAAGAGGCTACGTTCAACACCGTGCCTTGCATCACGCTCAACAGCTATACCGAGCACATCGAGACCGTAAAGGTTGGTTCGAACGTGCTTGTAGGCGAAGACCCCGTACAGCTTGGCGAGGAGATGGCGCGCATGGTAGACGGCGAGTGGAAGCATTGCGGCATACCTGAGCGTTGGGACGGTCGTTCGGCTGAGCGTATCGTGCAGACACTGATGGAGTGCGCAGCTAAGTAATTAGCGGAAGGAGGCTACGGCATTCTTGCCGTAGCCATTGCAATAATCTGTGTCTCAGATTTTAAAGCCTACGACAGGAATGCCATAGGCTTCTATATACATTACTCCTATAAAACCCCTGATTATGAACAATTACAAATCTATCTGGTGCGCAGCGCTCATTGCGCTCAGCATCGTCACCCTCGGCTTCAACATAAAGGGTGGCATCGACAACTTCGCCAACAAAGACCGAAAAGTGTCTGTAAAGGGATTGGCTGAGAAAGAAGTGGACGCCGACAAGGTGACATGGCCTATCGTGTCGAAAGAACTCGGCAACGACCTGCCCGAACTTTATAAGCGTCTTGGCGATACTCAGCAGAAGATAAAGCATTTTCTAACATCCAACGGCGTGAAGCCCGACGAGATAAGCGTTAATGCGCCGAGCGTAATCGACCTCAACGCCGACCAGTACAGCAACAACCAGCGCGCATATCGCTACAACATCACATCGGTCATCACCGTTACTTCGCGCAACGTGAAACTCGTGCGCTCCATCATAGCCCGTCAGGGCGAACTGCTGAAGGAGGGCGTGGCTATCGTCGACGGCGGCTACGAGAATCAGGTGAAGTACGAGTTTGTGTCGTTCAAGCAGATGAAGCCGAAGATGATGGAAGAGGCTATAGCCAACGCTGAGAAGACAGCCGCACAGTTTGCCAAGAACTCCAAGAGCAAGCTCAACAAGATTGTCTCTGCCGACCAGGGCCAGTTCTCTATCGAAGACCGCGACCAGAGCACGCCTTATGTAAAGAAGGTGCGCGTCGTGACGACCATTGTCTACTCTTTGAAAGATTAGATTATATAGTAGCGGAGGCCGGAGACCTCCGCTACTTATAGGTTCATAATTGAATCACTCCAAATTCCATATGAGCCTTAAAAAGAATGTTCGCAGTGCATAAGCGAGACCTATCGACTCGTCAGCACTGCGAACATTCTTTTTTTTGTGTCTGTAGTTTATCCGGAAAACGCCGTTAGAACGGGAAGATGAGCGGCAGCACACCTATCATCACCAGTCCAATTATTATCTGCAACGGCAGACCCACCTTTATATAGTCCATGAAGCTGTAACCGCCAGCCTGCATAACGAGCGCATTAGGCGGAGTAGAGAACGGCGAGGCGAAGCACATGCTTGCGCCGAGCGTCACGGCGAAGAGCATAGGGTAGGGACTTACGCCGATAGCCATAGCCGAAGTGAGCGCTATCGGCGACATGAGCACCGCCGTTGCCGTGTTGCTTATGAACATAGTGAGGCACGAGGTTGTGAAGTAGACGCCCGCAAGCAGGGCGTACGGACTCGCCTCGCCGAGGTTGTCGGCAAGCAGGCGCGCCACCATGCTCGACGCTCCCGTCTTCTCCAGCGCCACCGACATGGGCAGCATCGCCGCAATCAGCACTATACTCTCCCAGTTTATCGTCTTGTAGGCAGCCTCCACGCTGCGCAGACATCCGGTTATCACCATGAGCAGTCCGGCTATCATCACCGCCGTAACTGGCGCTATGGGTATGAAGTCGAACACCATCATCGCTATCATCATCAGCATGATAGCCGCCGCCAGCGGAGCCTTGTAGTCGAGCGTCACATGTGCCGCCTCCTCCAGCGGCTGACCGATCACCACGATGCCCTCCGCCTCGTTAGCTATGCGTGCGATGTTCTTCCAGCGGCCCTGAATGAGCAGAATGTCGCCCTCGCGCAGCTTCAGGTCGGCGAGGTTGTCGGTTATGTAGTCGCCGCCGCGCTGCACGCCCAGCACGTTCACGTTGTACATGCGTCGCACGCCCGAGTCTTTTATCGACTTGCCGCAGAGGCGCGCCGAGTGCATCAGCACCACCTCCGCAATGCCGATGTCGTAGATGGTGAGGTTCTGCGACGAAGCAGCGTTCAGCTTCAAGTCCTCAGCCAGACGCGCCGCCGACTCCTTGTTGCCGCTTATATATATAATGTCGCCCGCCGTCAGTATCGTGTTCGGACCCGCCAGCTTCTGCTCCACATCCTTCATGAGGCGCGTGTGCGACTTCTTTATGCGTCTCACTTCGAGCACGGTCAGACCGTAGCGGTGGTGAATGTCCAGTTCAGCCAGCGTCTTGTCCGCCGCCAGCGATCCGCTCTCCACGGTGAACACCGAGAGGTTGTCCGCCAGCTGATATTCCTCCATCAGCTTGCTCAGCGTCTTTCTTCTGCTCTTCTTGCTGCCCTCCTTCTTCTCGTTGCCCGAGAGGAAGCGCTTGCTCAGCGGCAGCAGTACCACGATGCCCACGATGATGCAGACAATGCCTACGGGCAGAAAGCTGAAGAACTTGAGCGGTTCGTAGCCCGCCTCGGTCAGCGCTTCCTGAATAACAAGGTTGGGCGGCGTACCGATGAGCGTGAGCATACCGCCCATGCTGCTTGCGAAGGCGAGCGGCATAAGCAGACGGCTCGCCTTTATGCCGCCCTTCTGCGCCAGACTCACCACGATAGGCATCATCAGCGCCACCGTGCCCGTGTTGCTTACGAACGCTCCGATGACAGCCGTCACCACCATCAGCAGTAGAAATAGACGCAGCTCGTTGCCGTCAGCCAGCGTCATCAGCTTGCCACTCGCTTTCTTAGCCAGTCCGGTCTGCACGATAGCACCGCCCACGACGAAGAGTCCGACCATCATTATCACCACCGAATTGGAGAAACCCGACAGCGCCTCCTGCGGCGTGAGTATTCCGGTGAGCAATAGGGCGACGAGGGCGCAGAGCGCAACGAGGTCGGAGCGAATTTTGCCCATAGCGAAAAACACAGCTGAAATAGCAAGAATAACAAGCGTTGTTATCATAGAATTTGTTTTGTTTGTAAATGAATGATTTTGTTTCTTAAAATGTTTAGTCAAAGTTACAAAAAATCAGTGAAACCGCCAATTTCTTGTCGTAGCTATTACGATTTGATTAAAATTATTTTGAAAAAGTAACAAAAAGTTCAAAAAATATTGCATTTTTCAAAAATAAGTACTATCTTCGCAATATGAAATACGAGGATGTAGTCTCGCGTCCCGTAAGTAGATTGTTAACGACTGTGTAGAGACAGCAGTCAGAATAGGAGGTCTTATGATGAAGAGTATAAAAAGAGCTTATGATTTCGAATCGTTTGAGCTTGACAACGTCTATAACGACGACGAGAATCGTTATCCACGTGATAATACCTCCATTTGGTACAATTAAATAGGTTGTGCGTACATCCATAAGGATGCAATTCATAATGGAGAGTTAGTAATTAACATTAACAGAACATTTAGCGAAGCATTGACCTTTTGTGGGTCAAGGCTTCGCTATTATTATATAGCTTGGTTCTTGTTTGCCAAGCACTTATTATTCAACATAAACTTTTATAGAATATAGAATAGAAATAGGTGGATTCCTGGGCTTATGCATGGATTTTTGTTTTCACATACACAAAAGTGTAATTTTTAGCCACCCATCTCTGAAATACACTTTTGTGTCAAAGGCTTTTTTCATTCAGATTATACTTTTGCAGCAGAAAAATAAATGAAGCAAGCAAAAAGTAGCAATATGAAGGAAAAGGTAATTTTTACTACAGTGTTGTGCCTCTCGACTATGACGCAGATGATGGCGCAGAATATCACCGGTAAGGTGATGAATACTAAGGGCGAACCTTTGGCGTTTGCCAATGTAGTATTATTGAATAGAACAGACTCGGCTTTCGTCAAAGGCGCAGTGAGTGGAGAGGATGGCAGCTTTGTCATCGACTCTTCCTGCAATGGCGGAATAATCAAGGTGACATCTGTAGGCTATAAGACCGTCTGCAAGGATTGCGAGGGCGAGAATGTGGGCATCATCAAGATGGAAGAAGACAGCAATATGCTCGGCGAAGTAGTCGTGAAATCATCCCAGCCTAAGACTATCCTGAAGCATGGCGGAATGACAACAATCGTTGCCGGGTCCGTACTTGAGAAGGCTGGAACAATGGAGCACCTGCTTGACCGCATACCTAAAGTGTCTGCCCAGAATGGCAGCATCAAGGTCTTCGGACGTGGTGAGCCTGTTATCTATATCAATGGACGACAGATGAGAAACCGAAGCGAACTCGACCGTTTGCAGTCCGATAACATCAAATCTGTAGAAGTAATCACTAACCCTGGCGCCCGTTACGCAGCCAGCACCAGGGCGGTCATCCGTATCACAACGAAGAAGATACTGGGCGATGGCTTCGGATTTGATGCCTCAACCACAGGTGAATATGATGAGAAGAAAAACTTCGGTGGATTTGGTCAATTGAATATGAACTATCGCAAGAATGGCTTGGATTTGGGCGCATACGCCTTTGGAGCAAAGCAGTACCAGCCAAACAATCAAGACTTACAGCAGAAGACTTATCTTGACAAGACCTGGAACCAGAAGAGTGAAAACAGACAAGTAACTATGGTAGAAGCTATGAACTTTCGCCTGGATGCCAGCTACCAGTTGGATGCCAACAACTCTATAGGTGCCAACTTTGGCTTTCTGAGAAATCCGAAACAGACCTGTGAAGCCAATATGGCTACTGCTATATGGCAAGACGACGAGCAGACAGAAAGCTCTGACAGCCACGGTAGTTTCTTCGAGCAGAAGAGTACTCTTTCAAGCAATGTTTACTATGTTGGAAAGATTGGCAAACTCGGCATCGACTTCAATGCCGACTGGCTTTGGTCGAAGAATAATGAGGACGTTGTTACCAAAGAGCAATATCAGGAGGTGGGGATGGACGCGCAAAGCCAGACGGTTCATAGCCTTACTGACAAGAAATATCGTTTGTTGGCTTCCAAATTGGTGCTTTCCTACCCGTTGTTGGGTGGCGAATTGTCTTTGGGCGGTGAATATTCCAACACGCATCGCACATCCAAGTATAAGGTTGTGCCAACCAACTTCGTTTCGGATGATGACAGTCGTATAACAGAAAGCATGGCATCTTCATTCTTGACATATTCAAGAGATTTCGGAAAATTGAGCATGGAGGCAGGATTGAGATACGAGTACCTCGACTTCAACTACTATGAATATGGCAAGTATGTGCCAGAACAAAGCAAGTCGTATGGCAACTGGTTCCCATCCATCAGCTTGTCGATGCCTGTAGGCAAGGTACAGATGCAGCTGAGCTATGCTACCGACATCGACCGCCCTCCCTATCATTACTTGCGCAGCGGCATACAGTATGACAACCGCTACACGTATGAAACGGGAAATCCATTCTTAGTGTCTGAGATAAGCAAAAATCTTAACTATGAATTGGCTTACAAATGGTTGACTTTCGACATGACCTACAGCCATACTTCGCATACGATGATGTCGAATGTGGAGACTTACAAAGACAATCCTGCAATAGGACTGCTTAAGCCTGTGAATGGAAAGGCATATAATCATGTAGATGCTTCCGTCAACTTACGCCCTTCGTTTGGCATTTGGTATCCTTCATTTACGGCATCTTTGGTAAAACAGTGGCTTGATATGGATGCACATAATGGCAAAATATCCAATAAACCTATGGCAGTATTCCGCTTTAATAACACCTTCAACACCAAGTTGGCAATGTTAACGTGGATGATGTCGTATACCACAAAAGGATATGGAAGAAATATATATTCGTATAAGCCAAGATTTTGTACAAATGTATCTGTATATAAGGCTTTCTTGAAGGATCGTTTGTCGTTCCAGCTCTTTGTCTATGATTTGTTTGGAACAGACGACATCCACATGAGTGCGCATTATGGCAAAATGAAGGAGCTGATTAGTGATATACAGTCAACAAGCAAAGTGTCGCTTACTGTACGATATAAGTTCAACACTACAAGAAGCAAGTATAAGGGTACGGGTGCAGGAGAAAGTCAGAAGAACAGAATGTAATCTGTCTACGGCATCCAATAATGGTGTAATGACAATAAATCTCTCTTTAAATGAACAATCCAATAAAATTGTTGATTAGTGGCGCAGACATGGGAAGTTTGATAGCTTCCTGTGTCTTGCGCCATGACTTCCATGAAAGCCCTCGGCAGGAAGATAGATTTCATATCTATCGCATAGAAAAGGATACGCTGACGGTGGAAGATGTGGATGCATGCGACTTGTCGGGCATCCGGTATGCGGTGAATGCAACCTTGCATGACAACGAAGCCTCTTTCGCTTTCGATGAGAAATGTAAGGAGCAGGGCATTACAGTTATCCATGCCGTCAATCTTGGCAAGGCTGCCTTTCTCGCTGTAGAGAAACCGAAAGGCTATCCATTCAGCGAAGTAGTGAAAAAAGGTTCGGATGATTTCCGTTGCTCATTAGGCAAGTATATCTCGCAGTACGGTATGTTCTGGCAGATACCTGTGCCTTGGGTGGATGAAGCCATCAGGCATTATTCTGAGGAGTCTTTCCCACAACTGGGCATCGGGGCATACATAGCCGCCGGCTATTGTGCCAACATTCTCGCAAACCTTACGGAAGGCAAGGAGGTGAAATACTTCCCCAAGTTCTATCTCTCGCCATTGTTGGAAGAGATATGATTCTGATTATATCATTTGATAGTTTGTGGCATGAAACAGCGCTTCGGCAATGTTCTTCACGCCCATTTTAGCGAAAAGGTTGCGCTTGCAAGCCTTTATCGTGTCAACCGATTTGCACAGTCGGTCAGCAATATCATTCATCGTATAGCCTTGGGCAGACAATCTCAAAACATCTCTCTCTGTCTCGCTCAAGGTTATGCCTTCTTTCTTTTCCCACTTGTGGCGCGAGGTGAAATATTCAAAATAACTGCGCTCACCATTCTTCTGTATGATGATATGTCCCGGCTCATCGGTTGCCGCCAACGATACGGTGCAGAGGGCAAGCCATATTCTTCCGTCATCAGAAAGGAGGATAGGGGTGAGGTGATGATGAATCAGTCGGCTATGATTGCCATTGGTAAGATGAAAATCATACGAGATGGTATAGTCAAGTCGGTCGCCTACGGGCAATTCATTGAAAAGATCAAACCCTTTCTTGTTCACTTCGAGCAGCATCTGCAGGTCGGCATCCGGAACATGGTCTATATACATCTGAAAGCCTGCCTCCATCAATTGCTTGGGTTCCAATCCGCAGAGATAAGCGAGGTTGTCTGATGCATAGATGAAGTCCTGATGAAAATAGTCGATGATATAGACGCACTGGTAGGTGCTGCGGGCAAAAGCCTTTGCCGCATTCACCAACAGTTCTATCTTGTCGTAATCCTCCTTGCTGATATGGTTCACCTCATTGGAATGGAGGAAGAAGTCGTGTTTTTCTTTATTCATTAGCTATTCTGAATATTTAGCTACAAAAATACGTCTTTTTCTGCAATTACGATTCTGCCACATTATATAATTACAGAAAATTAACCGTGTCAGTTGAGGTGAAAAATTCGTAAATAACTCATTTTAAGTTATTCGGCAGATTTTAGCGTAATTTTTATTTTAAAAAACTTAAAATCAATAGTATTATTGCGGTGATTGTATTTTTATTAATCGCTTAACTCGTTGCACCGTACTCACGCCCCTTCCACTTAGCTTCGCCACATCCCGAATGGAATACCCCTTGCGGAGCAAACTCCTTTGCCTCCAACAGCAAGAATGGATTTTGCTCAATCAGTCCGTCCCTTACAGCCTTTGCCAATGACGAGCCGAAATAGTTGACGAACATACGGCAAGTGGTGGTGCTGAGTTGTTTCTTTCCATCATTGTAGGTGCAAGTCTTCAAAAAAGTAATGAAGTGTAACTTTGCCATATAACATTGGTTAAGCAACTGAAGTTTCTATCGTTTTCTTAAGCTTTTCTCACCGTCACCCGAACGCAATCCGATTGGATTCCGTCCGCCGCCCGATCAGATTGCGTCCGCCGCCCGATCAGATTGCGTTCGGCGTCCGATCAGATTGCGTTCGGTGTCCGATGTTTGGTAAAGACCGAGCGACTGTTTTTGTTTGATTTTGATACTCTTTTTGTTTCGTATAATTAATAACCTGAGTTCGGGATAAGCGACAGTCGTTTTTCTTGCTATGCCAGATTT
>OMCT01001183.1_pt1 | contig 16528 bp, 17 predicted proteins | sample 1674301 | NCBI WGS metagenome assembly OMCT01 (sample SAMEA103958158, study PRJEB25191) | human gut metagenome
GCAGACGGTCAAAGGTCTGCTTTTCTTCCGGCTCCTCGATCAGCTTTGCAAGGAGTGCACGGAACACATCGGTGCTATCGTGCCCCAACGCAACTGCAACTTTGTCGATGCAGTCGTGCAGTTTCTTGACAGCATCATCAGAGGGCTTGGATTTCGCAAGCAGGTCCGAGAGATAGCTGATGAACGGATAGGTGGAATCATCGTTGATGATCTCGTTGGTTTCCTCGATGATTTTCTGGTTATCTTCGGGGGTCATATCGCCCTTTTCTTCCCATATATCACGGGAAGAAGTGCGGCCTTTCAGAAAAGTGGCAAAAAGCAGGCGGTCGATGGGTGATCTTTTTGTGGTATCCATTGGCTATCCTCCGCTTTCTATTTTGAATCCGAAATGATAAAGTAGCCTTAGTATAGCATGAATCCAATTGTGTTATCAAGACCATATTTTTGAGGGTTTCAAAAACTGGAACCATCGTGAAGTTTCGATTTTAACGTAAGGACATTCTGACGAATCTGCTCCATGACTGCTTTGAATTCATCATCGCTTTTTCCGGTAGGGTCATCCAAACCCCAATTCTCATCAAAAGGTCTGCCAATGAACGGGCAGCTGACATTGCAGCCCATGGAAATAGCGATATCCGGCTTTGGAATTGCAGAGATCAGCTTGGAATACTGTGTCTCTTCCATGTCGATACCATATAGTTCTTTCATCAGGCGCACAGCATCCTGATTGATCTGCGGTTTGGTTTCGGTTCCAGCCGAGTAGCTTTCAAACACATCTGCGGCCAGTACCTTGCCAAAGGCTTCGGCAATCTGGCTGCGGCAGGAATTATGGACACAGATAAAGGCGATTTTGGGTTTTGACATATAGGTGTTCCTTCCCCACAAACTTGAATTTATCGTTCCTGTATTTCCTTGCCGCTGAGGTACTCCACTTCTATTTCAAAAATTTGCACAGCCTTTCCTGCGTGAGCAATTTCCTCATCAACTAGCTGTTCGCTGGGATAGTATTTCATTGCAAATCGTTTTAACAGAGTTGTTGCTCTTGCACCAGATTCTACGAGGTGACATCTGCCGAATACTACAACGCTCTGCACAAACGGTGCCCAATCTTCTTCTTTGATGGTTTCATTTCCATATACCGTGAAACATACTTTGTCACAGGTATGCAGTGCATCTACTTTATGGCCTGCACGTGCTCCATGAAAATAAATTTTCTGTGCATCGTCATCGTAGACATAGTTGATAGGAATTGCATAGGGATATCCGTCATCTCCATTTACGGCAAGAACGCCACGTCGGCTAGACTGCAAAAGAGCCTTTGCCGTGCCAATGCTGATTTCATTGTTCTTTTTACGAATTGTTCTAAACATGATATTGCTCTCCTTCTTACGCTGATACAAATTACGATTCGTTGCCCACTTATTTTTTTATAAAATCGGCTCAATAACAGCACGAAAATAGTAATCTAATTCTTCTGGCGTATGTTCTTTATTATTTTTCAACCACCATAACACCATTTCTACAAAGCTTCCTGAAATATGATTAACAAGAAATTCTTGGGGTAAGTCTTGATTTTGCTTGCGGTTGTGATTTACAAATTGTGTTTGTACCAATTCATTTAAGATATCCTTAAAGTAACGAAGAAAAATTTCGCTACTTTCACAAGATAGTAATCCTAAAATATTGTTATCATTTTCTTGCAAATGCTGTAAAAGATGGCAAAAAACAGATTGTGGCATTTCTTCATTTGAGTAAAGTCCGTGTGTATGAGTTTTATCCATAGCACTGTCGATGATATGTCCGAACAGTTCCTTACAGACTGCATTTAATAATTCGTCTTTCGTTTCAAAATGAGCATAAAAGGTACTTCTGCCGATGTTTGCAGTATCAAGTATTTCTTGTACTGTGATATGATTGTAACTTTTCTTTTCAAGCAATGTGCTGAATGCATGAAAAATGGCTTCCCGTGTCTTCTGCTGTCGTCTGTCCATTATCTTCCTCCGTACAAATTTGAAAAAATGTTCAATAACGTACATTTCTTTTGATTTAATTATTGTCCGCCCAAATATGCTAATGATACAATCGAACAAGATGTTAGATAACATACAAATCATATCGTAGTACTTTGGAGGTGTCAAGAAAATGGAAACAGAACAGAAAATCAAGAAAGGGATATCATTTGCGATACTTGCAGCAGTACTGTATGCCATAAATGCTCCTTTTTCAAAGATATTGCTTGAATTTATGCCGCCTACTTTAATGGCTGGTTTTCTTTATGTTGGTGCAGGAATAGGAATGATATTTATTGCTCTTATACGGAAAATAAAGAAATATGAAGCAAAAGAATTAAAATTAACAAAATCAGAGTTACCATACACGATTGCAATGATAGTTTTAGATATTGCTGCTCCTATTTGTTTGCTGTTTGGTCTAAACTATACAACTGCCGCAAATGCGTCGTTGCTTAATAACTTTGAAATTGTAGCAACAGCGATAATTGCTCTTATGGTATTCAAAGAAAAAATCAGCACAAGACTGTGGTTTGGGATATTTTTTGTTACGTTATCCTGTGGAATACTGTCTTTTGAAGATGTATCAAGTCTGCGTTTTTCATATGGTTCGTTTTTTGTTTTACTTGCCGCCATTTGTTGGGGATTTGAGAATAATTGCACTCGAAAAATATCGTCAAAAGATCCATTGCAGATTGTTCTGCTAAAAGGAATATTTTCGGGTATCGGTTCCCTCATTATCGGATTGTTTATTGGAGAACGGATAGAGGCACTTTGGAGTATCGTTGCTGTTCTTTGTGTAGGATTTGTAGCATTCGGATTGAGTATTTACTTTTACGTATATGCACAAAGATTACTTGGTGCAGCACGAACAAGTGCTTATTATGCCGTTGCTCCATTTATAGCAGCAATTCTTTCGCTGATTATCTTTAGAGAAATGCCTGAAGTTACTTATTTTGTCGCACTTGTGTTAATGATTGTAGGTGCTTGGCTTTCTTCGCAAGATAAGCCGCTAATCAAAAAAGTTAAAAATGAGTAAAGGAAATGGCGTAGAGAAACATTTAAATTCCGATTGTCATCATTAAACTATAATGTGCATATAGAAACTAAGCCGTGTATTTAGCGAGAATTTTCATGAAACTAACAGATTCTTTAAGAAACTAAAAATTTCTTTTAAAAAATTATCTTGTTTCTTCATTATGAAACTATAAGCTTCTTTTACGAAAAAGATTTGTTCTAATTTCATGAAACTAAGAACTTCCAAAGTTTGCTTCGTTTGTTTGTGTTCTAAAGAAATTAATTGCTAATTCTCCAGCAAGGTCCAAACCTGAGATATACAACGTCTTGCTATCTTTATCAGGTTTATAATATCTGCAAAGTGCATCGGATGTTTCGTAGATTGAATTGGCCAATGTCAAAAATAGTACTGAGATAGCGCTGCAGACGATATCCTTTCCTATCGGAGCGTAACGAGCATGGCCATGTACTTCAATCAGGCAATCACTTTCTGTCTGTTTTATTTTAATTTTTATCACATAGTATCACTCCCTTGCATAATAAAAGGCCACTCATTTGAGTGACCATAATTACATCATATTTTTTTCTATAGAATAACACCCAACAAAGAAGATAGCACGACATTAAAAGAATCTTTTACAAATTCAGATGCTTTTTTCATGCCACTGTTTTCTTCCAAAAAGATAACACCTTCATAGGTAATCTTGAATGGCGGATCGTTTTCTATATAAAGTTTAACATCCTTATACTTGTTCTCATATACCTTAAATCCTTTGATGTAGCCATGGGTTACTAACGTGCAAATAATTTCCAACCAATAGTTTTTAGGAATATCAAAGAGTTTTGAATTATATGAAAAGTCTTCTAACCTTGCTTCTTTGCCAAGTTTCATGCATTCATATAAATACTTTAAAATCTTGTACATCAATACCTGCATATCGTTACTAGCCATAATAGTATCTCCTTTCGCTATAAGTAAAAAAGAAAAGCCGACGCTTTGCCGACTCATCTGTTAAAAAGTAACTTTTTTTCCTCGCTCACGCATGAATTCTCTAGCAATTTCCAAAGCTGACTCCAACGCTTCTTGTTGTAACTCAGCTGGTATTTCAAAGTTCTTCATTTCCTCGGCTGAAGGCATTTTACTATCATCAATAATATAGTCAGAGCCTTCGTATAATTCTTCAAGAGTCATCTTTTTTTTCTTATTTTTCGACATAGTCCAAGCACCCCATTTTATTCAACATTTTGATTAAAGATTCAGAACATTTAGATTCAATTGCTCCTTCACTATATCCTTGATACTTTACTTTAGTATCATGATAGACCTTCTCAACCAGACTGTCAATTTCATCTTTCTCTAAGCCTTTTAATTTTTTTAATATGTACAAGGTTCCGTCATGACAGGCTATAATAGAAGACGCCTGTTTTTTTCGCTCATATAACTTCTGTATATCGTCTCTTGAAGGTAATGAACTGTTGGGGTGGTTGTGCAAAACCTCAAAAGTACTTTCTAATTCTTCTAAAAATTTACTTTCTTTCTTTGAAAAACCACATTGGTGTTTCATGCCTCTTTTGGCTGCTTCTGTATTTTTCACTAATAACTCTCTCTTTCTAGAGTGAACAGCTATTATATGTTCAAACTCTGTATCATTATTATCATCTAAGATTTTTAAGACCTCCTGATATAGGCATTCGTTAACTGATTTATGCTCAGTTATGTTCTCATATTTATCATGATACTTTTTTGAATTCATTAATTTAGCATCTACATGGCAAGGGCCGGTCTTACCAGTTTCCTTAATATATGATTTTTCTTTTTCTTGAGCATTTAATGTTTTCCACTCATCAAACCTTAAACTATGCTCTCCATTTGCTAGGCCATCTAACCAATTCTCATATATTTTCCTATCTGAATAAGGTGCTGTACTGCAGTGACAATTCGGATGCCTTGGAGGTGCGTTTTCTCCTATTTCCATGTCTTTAAGTTTGAATGTTTTGCCATCCATTTCTTTACACAAAGGACAAACATCTTTTAAGCTACACGCTATATATTCATACTCATCAATTCCGTTAGCTTCATAAGATTCTGCCTGTGCTTGTGTTTGAACTCGTGCAATTTCTGTTCGCAACAATCTTTCTGCATTGCATCTTGATACATCAGTGAAAGCACAATAAAACAAAGAAACATTAAGTCTCTTTGTTCTTAGGCGTTCGAGATGTAATCACAGATATTCTTAGATGCAGGTGCTTTCGATGAAGGTCTTCTCTTTTTATAACTTGGACAAACCATCCTCACCAAGACATCCAAAACACTCCCAATAGTTAAATAGAAGGCATAAAAAAAGCAGGTAAATCGATGAGATTTACCCGTTACTAGTTTTGTCTTTACATCGACAAACTGGAAGTTTTTAAAGATAAATCTCACAATATTTGAAAATCGCATCCCACTATGTCACAAAAAATGCAGCGAACTTTGCAAACGTGTGTCTTTGAAATGTAGTAAGTGTGCAAACTTAAAGTTATCTATGTTTCGTATTCTCCCAATCTACTTTCAGCAAACTATACACACAAGCATCCACGATACCTTTATTGTTAAAATCAGCTTGGCGTAATGTTCCTTCATAAGTTAATCCGCATTTTTCCATTACTTTTCCTGAGTGTAGATTATTTGGATCATGCTGAGACTCAATTCGATTTGCTCCAACTTCATCAAATAAATATGGAATTATTGCGCCAAATGCTTCTGTCGCAAATCCCTTGTGCCACCATTTACTGCCAATGCAATAACCTATATGTAGAATGTTCAGTGATTCATTGCTATCAACAACACTTATTGTGCCAATAGGTTCCCCAAACTCTTTAAGGACAATTGCCCACTGATAAAAATCTTTCTCTTTACTTTTTTCTATCCAATCCTTTATTACTCTTTCCGTTATTGCCACGCTAGCATGTGTAGGCCATCTTAAAAATTCTGTAACCTTCTCGTCAGAAGTCCAATTCTTGTATGAAGCATTTATGTCATCTATACAAAATGGCCTTAGTATTAGTCTATCTGTTTCTATTCGCTTAGTTCCTTTATGTTGCATACTATTATTCCACCAAATTCCGATTTATTAAATTATTTTAACACAAAATATAAGTGGTTTGTAGAGAGGAAATATATCGTGTTTAATTTCATACAAAAATTTGTACCACTATCATATTACCAATTTGTAAACGTAATTCTTAGTTTAACCGTTTTAGTACCCACTCACTGTATGAGTTTTGCAAAAGAAGTTGTTAGTTTAAGGAAAATGTGTTCATTTCACTAAATCACTTTTCTAAACAAAGCTCTTGGTTTAAGAAAAATGAGAAAATAAACATAAAAAAGAGCAACAACGGAAGTTATTAGTTTTGGAGAGGCATCACATAAGTTTCACAAAAGAAACGAAAAAAAGGGAAAGCCGTTAAGCTTTACCCGTTACTAGTTTTGTCTATACATCAAAAAATTCCTTTGCGTTATTATAGAAAATATCTTCTAAGCCTTGTTCATCTACGCCACACATTAATACTTTTTGCATCTCAACTGTAGGATGATGGAAAGGAGTATCCGTTCCAAACATTATACGATTATGGCCAACCGTATCATACGCTTCTTTAATTTTTGTATGCATAGGCATACCCGACATTTCCAAGTAAATATTTGGATATCGTCGAGCCATTTTTAATGCTGCATCAATATAAACTCCATGACCATGTCCCATATGAATCATTAGTACTTTACAGTTGGGATGTCTTTGGGCAAGTAATCCAATTTGCCAAGGAAGTGAATAAGGAGGATGCCCCGAATGTATACAAACAGGAATACCATATTCTTCGCCTTTATCTAATACAGGATCTACGATTTCACTATCCGCACAATATGCATGGCGTAATGGCTGTAGCTTAATGGCCTTAAAACCAAGCTTTATATATTTATCAATCAAATCTAAACAATTTGGCTCTAAAGGATTCACATAGACACATCCTTCAATACGTCCTGGATATTTCTGCATAGCCTTGTAAGCTTCTTCATTATCCAAAACACAGATCATTGTCGTTTCAATTTCATATGTATCCATTAACGAAATTAATTCGTCTGCATCCATTTTTACATTGGCCCATCCACCAATATATCCTAAATGTGCATGTGCATCGATTTTTTTCATGCGACAACTCCTTGCAAAGATAATACTTTAGATTTAGCTAAGATATTGGCAACAATCGCATAAATAACAAGTCCCATAATCGTTTGAGCTAAAAGTCTAGGTACAGACGCAAAGGCGACTGTTGCTGTAAATAAAGGAATTTTAAATAGTGTATATGCGAAACATTGAAACAAACCACCAAGGATAGCTCCAACGATCCAATCTAATTTTTCATTGTTTCCCTTTTCAAGTACAACACCCATAATATATCCCATAATGAATTTAAAGATAAATGTAGGAAGCACCCAAATCATGGCTCCAGTCAATAAATCACTTAATGCGGCTCCTAATCCTGCAGCTAAAGCCACATCTTTTTTACCTAAGACAAGTACAGCTAAAAATGCCATACAATCTCCCATATGTGTATATCCTCCAGTTGCTGGATTTGGAAGTTTAATTGTAAATGTACATACGAAGATCAACGCGATCATTAAAGCTGTTTTGGCAATTCTTTTTGTTGTTTCATTTGTCATAATCATTTCTCCTTTTTAAAACTTGTCCTTATATTATCATTTTACTGTATTCTTTTAAACGTACAGTTTTAACTTAATTTTAAAGGACAGTAATTTAAGAAACATTTAAGGATTACATGTTTTAATAAGTCCATGAAAAAATTATTAATGTCACTCTTATTGATTTTTTGTATAGGATGCACCTTTACATTACTCAATGAAACTAATAGAAACATTTCTGCCAAAAGCACAAAAGAAACCATTATGATTGATGCTGGTCATGGAGGATATGATGTAGGGGCTGAAAGCAACTATGGCGATTATGAAAAAAATATCAATTTAGATATCGCACTACTTGTTGGAAAACAACTCAAGTCCTATGGCCATAAAGTTGTATATACACGTACAAGTGACTCTGTTTCATGGTCAAATGATAATACAGAAGATTTACAAACGCGTTGTGATTTAGCAAATAAAAAGAATGCAGATCTCTTTGTATCCATACATTTAAATTCAAGTGTATATGAAGCCAATGGATATGAAATCTATTGTGATTTCAACAACAAGAATACGGTGAAATTGTCTAACTCCATTCTTAAGCAACTTGATCAATTGGATTATTCAACCAATAGAGGCTTGTTAGACACCAATGAAACACCATTGTATATTGTCAAAAACAACAAAGTGGATGCCATTTTGATTGAAGCTGGCTTTATATCGGATGATTCGGATTTATATTATCTTAAAAATCATACTGACAATATTGCCACAGCCATTGCCGTAGGCATCAAAAAAAGTCTGAATGAATAATCAGACTCTTTATTTTGCAAATTGAGCATTATACAATCTTGCATAAACTCCATTCATATTCAATAATTCTTCATGTGTGCCTTGTTCAACGATATCTCCATGTTCAAGCACCAAAATCTTATCTGCATTAATGATTGTAGATAAACGGTGTGCAATCACAAAACATGTACGATTTTCCATGACACGATCCATTGCACCTTGAAGACGTCTTTCAAGTCTTGTATCTACACTACTCGTAGCTTCATCTAGAATCAAGACTTCTGGATTCTTTATAAGAGCACGTGCAATCGTTAATAATTGTTTTTCACCTTGAGAAATATTGCTACCCTCTTCATTGATCAAAGTATCATAGCCATCAGTTAAAGTACGTATAAAGTGATGAACATTCGCTTGTTTTGCAGCTTCCACAATTTCATTTTTTAATACTTTTTCATTTCCATACGCAATATTTTGTTCAATACTTCCCTCAAACAACCACGTATCTTGTAGAACCAACGCAAAAAGTTTTCTTAAATCATGATATGACAATTCTCGAATATCAATACCATTAATTTTAATACTTCCACCCTTTACGTCATAGAACCGTAGTAATAAGTTTGTCAATGTTGTCTTACCTGCTCCTGTAGGACCTACAATAGCAATGGTTTGACCTTGATGTACATCAATATTAACATCCTTCATTAATAGATTATCATCATATCCAAATTGTACATGATCAAATTCAATCGTGCGAACTTCATCAATTTGACATTTGGATATAACATCCTCTTCAATTGGTTGATTTAAGAAAGTAAATAAACGTGACATGGCACTAAAGGCAGATTGTACTGCACTTGATAATTGAGATATTTGAGAAATCGGATCGTTGATTTGCCAAATATAACGAATAAAAGCTTGTAGTTGCCCTAATGCGATAGTTCCATTTAATACTTGAAGGCAACCAACAAGGCTTGCACAACCAATACTTAAATAGGTAATCAAAGAACATAATGGATTGATCAAGCTTGACACAAACTGCGCCTTAAAGCTTGATATACGCATTCTTTCATTATCTTTTTGAAATCTTTCTAAAGCATGTTCTTGTTGATTATAAGAAAGAATCTCACTATATCCATCATACAATTCATTGATGGTACCATTCAAATCGGCTAATGTATTTTGTTGATCATCAAATAGAGGCTGTGATTTCTTAACTACAAATTTTGATAAAAGCGCAATAACAGGTAATGCCACAAGAATAATACACGTCATTAGCACATTGATTCTTAGCATCATGAATAGCACAAAAGTAAATGTACATATAGCCGAAATCACTCGTGATAAAGTTTGTTGCAACGCATTCGATAGTGTATCCACATCATTTGTGATACGTGATAATAACTCTCCCGTTTTTTCTTGATCAAAATAAGATACAGGTAAATGATGAATTTTATTCTCAATCGCATTACGAACATCAAACATCGTCTTCTGAATCGCATCCGTCATAAAAACAGCCATTAAAAATTGAGATATTGTCTTCACAATATAGATGGAAAATAAGATACATAAGATATGTACAACTTTATCTACCTGAATTGGTTGATGCGCTGAAATATCTGCAGCTAATTGCGTAGTAATCATACCTTCTACAGTTGGATTTAAGGCAAAAGTCACTTGGGCTGTAATAACCATTAAAATTCCAAATAACAATTTAAAGCGATACGGCTTTATAAACACAAACAGATGAGATAGACATTCAGTAAACTTCATTTTCTTAGTTTCTTTCATAATCATCCAACTCCTTTTGTGTTAATTGTGAATGAGCAATCTCTTGATACACACTACAATCCTTTAACAATTGTGCATGTGTTCCCATTCCAATAATCTGACCTTCATCCAAAACAATGATCATATCCGAATCCATAATGGTAGAAATTCTTTGGGCAACCACAAAGAAAATCGCATTCTTTACTTCAGGTTTTAATGCCTTTCTTAATGTTGCATCCGTTTTAAAATCTAAAGCACTAAAACTATCATCATAAATATAAAGGGACGGCTTTTTTAAGATAACACGAGCAATCGATAACCTTTGTTTCTGACCACCCGAAATATTCGTTCCATCCTCTGCAATTTCATCTTCATACCCGTGCTCTCTTGTCGAAATAAACTCGCTGGCTTGCGCAACCGTTGCTGCATGAACCATCTCTTCAACACTAGCCTCAGGCTTACCAAAACAAATATTCGATTGAATACTTCCCTTAAACATATGTGCCTTTTGTGCAACATATCCAATTTGGGTACGTAAACTCTCTAAATTATATTTACGAATATCAACACCATTGATTTCAATCAATCCACGACTTACATCATAAAATCGATTCATTAATTTGACTAATGTACTCTTACCAGATCCTGTACTTCCAATCACGGCAATCTTTTGTCCTTTATGACATGAAAAATCAATGTTCTTTAAAACGGCTTCTTCTCCATTTGGATAAGAAAAACTGACATCTTTAAAACTCAATGTTTGAATTGAATCCAATTGAATAGAATTTTCATCATTGATAATACTTGGCTTTGTATCCAACACGTCCATAATACGCTTAGCCGATACATTCGCTCTAGGATACATCATAAACACCATACAGAAAATCAATACAGACATCATAACGTGGAATAAGTATTCTACAAAGGCCACTACATTTCCTAAGGTAATCGCATTCGAATTTAGTAAAGTACAACTTAAATAATATACAATCACCGTTGCGATATTCATCAAAAAGAAAAAAGATGGTTCCGTACAAGACATCAATTTAAATAGTTTTGCGCTTTGATCTCGATAGAAATCATTTTCATTAGAGAAACGTTTCTTTTCATACTCTTGTTTATTAAAAGAACGAATAACACGAATTCCCGTAATATTTTCACGCAAAATTTGATTAATGTGGTCAATCGACTTTTGTTGGTTCTCACTCAATGGTTCACTTACTTTGGCAACAATGATCACGCCCAAAATAACAACAGGAATCGTAGCTAAGACTACATAAGATAGTTCTAAAGAGATTTTTAAAATTAACATAACCGAAACACACATCATAACCGGTGTTAATAATGCAGATTTTAAAATCACATTTAAAAATAACATAATTTGATAGGCATCATTATTTGTACGTGTAATCATACTGGATACACCAAACTTTTCCATTTCAGCAGCCGAGAATGCTTGTGCATGTTCAAAAACGTCATTACGAATATCACGCGTAATATTTGTCGATATTTTTGAGCAGCAATAGCCAAGTAGCACAACCCCACTTACACCAATCACACTAATGAATGCCATCAACCCAAAACGACTATATAAAAAAGTTGTGTCTTGTGTTTCAATACCATGATCAATCATATCTGAAATGATAGTTGGAATTCCAAGTTCAACAAGGGCAAAACCAAATACGCTTATAAAATCCAACAAGAACCATTTTTTATATTTCATTAAATATTTCCATATAAGCTTCATAAATTCCCCCTACAAAATAAAAGGGGTTCAATAGAACCCCGAATCAATTATTCACCTAATTTAGTTTTAACTGTTTCTAAAACTTCATCAGCAGTGTCTTTATTTAAGCATTCTTGAGCTAATCCTTGCATTTCTTCATAGCTTAAAGATTTAACAACCTTACGAGCCTTTAAGATTTGAGTAGCACTCATTGAGAATTCGTCAAGACCTAAACCTAAAAGAATAGGAACTGCATGTGGTTCACCAGCCATGGCTCCACACATTCCAACCCATTTACCATGTTCGTGAGCACCTTTGATTGTGTTAGCAACTAAACGTAATACACTTGGGTTGTATGGTTGATACAAGTATGAAACGTGTTCAGACATACGGTCAGCAGCCATAGAGTATTGGATCAAGTCATTTGTACCAATTGAGAAGAAGTCTGCATATTTAGCAAATTGATCAGCAAGAACTGCAGCAGCAGGAATTTCAACCATCATACCTACTTCAATGCTGTCACTAACTGCAACACCTTCAGCAACTAATTCAGCCTTAACTTCTTCAAAAATTGCCTTCGCATCACAGAATTCTTTAACTGTAGCAATCATTGGGAACATGATGCAAAGTTTTCCATACACGGATGCACGGCATAATGCACGTAATTGAGTTTTGAAGATATCTGTTTCTTTTAAGCAAAGACGGATTGCACGGTATCCTAAGAATGGGTTCATTTCTTGAGGGAACTCATAGTAAGATAAGTGTTTATCTCCACCAATGTCTAATGTACGTACAACAACTTTTTTACCTTGCATACCTTCTAATACTTGTTTGTATGCTTCAAATTGTTCGTCTTCTGTTGGGAAGTGATCTGAATCCATGTATAAGAATTCTGTACGGAACAATCCGACACCTTCACCACCATTAGTCAATACACCTTCAACATCTTTGAATCCACCGATGTTACCAGCAAGTTCAACTTCGTGTCCATCTTTAGTTACTGATTTTTCGTTTTTCAATACTTTTAATTCTTCTTTTTCTTTTAAGAATGCTTCAGCCTTAGCTTCATATTTAGCAATTGTTGCTTCATCAGGATTGATTTCAACAACACCATCTAATGCATCTAACGCTAAAGTATCACCAGTTTTACATGCATCACATACACCTGGGCATCCTACAACTGCAGGGATTTCCAATGAGTTAGCCATGATAGCTGAGTGAGATGTTTTACCACCGATTTCAGTAGCGAAACCTTTAACAAATTCATTTAACTGAGCTGTATCACTTGGAGTCAAGTCGTGAGCAACGATGATTGAATCTTCTGCAATGCTTGTTAAATCAGGAATTGTTAATCCTAATAAGTTACATTTTAAACGGAAAGTAACGTCTTTGATGTCAGCTGCTCTTTCACGGAAATAATCATTATCCATGCTTTCGAACATTTCAACCATTTGGTTAGCTACTTGCTCAGTTGCATATTCAGCATTTACACAATCATTTTCGATCATAGCTTTAATTTGAGCAGCTAATTCAGGGTCACCAGCCATCATCAAGTGGGCATCGAATACAGCTAATTCGTCTTCGCTTAAACGCTTAGCTGCTCTTTCTTTTACTCCTTCGATATCCTTTTTAGTTTTTTCTAGAGCATCTTCGAATTTTTTAACTTCTTCTTCAGCTACTCCTGCTTTTTTTTCAATAACAACTTTTGGTGTTTCCAATTTGTAAACTTTAGCTACAGATACACCAGCACTTGCTGCTATCCCTTTTAACATGATAAATTCCTCCTAAAACAAGCGAAAAACGCTTTCATTTACGACTTAAATTTTATCACTTTTTTTTCAAAGATACAAGAAAAGCAGACATTTGCATGCCTGCTAATTTAGCCCCTCAAATTGAAGCTTATAATATTTCGCATAAGTACAATTTAATTTCATCAATTCATCATGCGTTCCACGTTCATGCATACCTGTCGCATCAATTACGACAATCTCATCTGCATTACGAATCGTAGATAAACGATGGGCAATCGTAATACAAGTACGATTCTTGCTTAAATCTTCTAAACTTTTTTGAATGATTCTCTCACTCTCATTATCCAAAGCACTTGTTGCTTCATCTAAAATCAAGATTTTAGGATTTTTTAAGAATACACGTGCAATCGAGATACGTTGTTTTTGTCCACCCGATAAACGCGTTCCTCTTTCCCCACAGAACGTATTATATCCTTCTGGTAAAGACATAATAAAATCATGGATATTCGCTTTTTTAGCCGCTTCCACAATATCTGCATGACTCGCACCAGGTCTTCCATAAGCGATATTTTGTTCAATTGTTCCGGTAAACAAATATACATCTTGTTGTACTAAACCAATGTTTGAACGAAGAGATTTTAAAGTTACATCTTTAATATTTTGACCATCAATACAAATAGAACCGTTTGTGACATCATAAAAGCGAGACAATAACGAACAAAGTGTAGTCTTACCAGAACCACTTGGTCCCACTAAGGCAATCTTTTCACCGGCCTTGATATGTAAATTTACATCATCAATAACCTTTTCATTCTCATTATATTGGAAAGACACATGATCATAATCAATATTTCCAGAAACATTTTCTAAATCCTTGGCATTTTTAGAATCTTGAATTTCAGGAACTTCATTCATAACCTCTTCAAAACGTCTAAATCCAGAGAATCCTTTTTGGAACATCTCCGTAAATTCAACCAACACTTCAATTGGAGAAACAAAGACATTGATATATAAGGCAAACGTAGCTAACACAATTGGATTTAAATCGCCATTAGCGATAAACAGCCCACCAAATACAATGATTGTGACATATAAAAGTCCTTGGAAGAAATTATTTCCACCTTGAAAAGTACCCATAACACGATAATTGTCTTTTTTAGATTCCAAAAATTCCATGTTTGAATGATTGAATTTATCAATTTCAATGTCTTCATTCGCAAAAGATTGTACAACACGAATACCACCCAAAGAATCTTGAAGACTTGCATTCACACTACCAATCTTCTTTCTGTTTTCCATAAAGGTTCTTCGCATCTTTTTATTTTGAGAATAACTAAACACCATCATCACAACTGTCACTGCCAAAAGAATCAATGCCAATGGCCAATAAATCGTAGCCAAAATAATGAAAGATCCGACAATTTTGAATAATGAAATAAATAAGTTTTCAGGACCATGATGTGCAAACTCACAAATATCAAATAAGTCTGAAACAACACGAGACATCATAACCCCTGTATTGTGTTTATCATAATAGGAGAAAGATAAACGTTGATATTGATTGAATAAGTCTTGACGCATATCACTTTCCATGTTGGCTCCCATCACATGGCCTTGACAACTCACGTAATAACGACACAATGCACGTATCACATACATAACGAGCAAACCTATTCCTAATACGAAAACTCCTTTTAAAATTTCATTGGATGACTTCAAAAAAAATTGTCCTGTACAATAACTTAGAATCAAAGGAAAAGATAGATCAACAATACACATGATGAGTGCACAAAATAGATCCATAAAGAAAATCCCTTTATATGGTTTATAATATTGTAAAAATCGTTTAAATGTACTCATATATACCCTCCTGATTTCTGTATTATACACAAAATTTATTGAATTTTCCAAAGTAATGCTAAAATAAAATAAGAATGGAGAATGGATTATGATTAAAATTTTATTTTTTGATATTGATGGAACACTTTTAGAACTTGGCAAGAAGGAAATGCACCAAGAACTAGTTGATGCATTAAACTTAGTTAAGCAAAAAGGCATCAAAATCATTTTAGCGACGGGAAGGCCACCATTTGTCGTTCCTAAATTTCATGGCATCGAATTTGATGCAGTACTTTCTTTTAATGGCTCCTATTGTTTCACCAAAAATGAATTGATTTACAAGAATCCCATGGATAAAAAAGATATTGAAACATTCGTCGAAAACGCAAAAAGACTAAATAAAGCAGTTACTCTAGCTGGAACCAATAAGATGGGATGTAATTTTGATGATGAAATCTTAGAAGAATATTTCATAATTGCCAACCAACATGTTCATGTACTTGATGAATTTAATAGTTTTATGGAAGAAGAAATTTATCAAATGATGGTTGCCACTACAGAAGATCAAGATGAGTTGATTCTAGAAAACACAACTACATTAAAAGTGGCTCGCTGGTGGAATAGAGCTTGTGATATCATTCCTTGTAATGGTGGAAAAGATATTGGTATTCAAAAGATATTGGATTACTTCAATTTCAACAAAGAGGAAGCCATGGCCTTTGGCGATGGAGGAAATGATATTTCGATGTTGAAATATGTTGGTACCGGTGTTGCGATGGGTAATGCCAAAGACAATGTAAAAGCAATAGCTGACTACATTACAGATTCTGTACAAGAAGATGGAATAGTCAGTGCACTAAAACATTTTAAAATCCTATAGAAAAAGACAGCCCTTTTGGATATTTAAATTCTTGTAGGGTCGAACATAGTCCTTAAATTTTTATAGGGTCGT